>Ga0307428_1000007_pt1 | contig 221531 bp, 185 predicted proteins | sample SalMarWE160240MG_FD_202161 | JGI IMG/M metagenome (GOLD analysis project Ga0307428, IMG submission 202161) | Salt marsh sediment microbial communities from the Plum Island Ecosystem LTER, Massachusetts, United States - WE1603-240 | ecosystem: Environmental > Aquatic > Marine > Intertidal zone...
AGATGCGAGTACAGGACGTAGCCGCCGTAGGCGGGGTCGGCTCGAACGACATTGATAGGCCGCCGCAGGCGGACTTTCATGGAGTGAGCCAACAACTCCCGTGCCGATAAGCCGACCGCCTGCGGTCAGCTTATCATTATCAATATATGGAAAATTTTCCACATATTAGACTTATTTCTTAGAGATCTCTTTCCCGGAGGTCACGTAGGACTTCTACGAAGGATTTCTTTCCCAGCGTGATCTCTCCGAGACGATACGAGACGAGACAGAAGGAAAACATTTTCATCTATTGCCCACATTTAATTTAAAATATGGAATAGTACATCTTGATCTTCCACATTTATATCATATGACCTCACAAAGAGAGAATTTAAAAGGATTAACATAACAAACAAGGAGGAAATTTGAACCTTGATCAATATATATTAGGTGATATCGGCTAACTTGATTTTCCCCCCGACTATTTTTCATTTTGACTGCGATATTTCAAATTGCAGAGCTCGATCGAATAAGATAAATTATCTTGAGTATTTTCCAGATGTTTGTATAGAAAAATAGATTTTAAGAGAGGTATGAGTAATAAAATATATGGCGTGTTAATTATTTACTTTCCCCTTTTTTCTCATTATCCACCGCCGGTTGATGTCTTCGGCAAATAACAACGATACACCGGGGACTTTTCAATATCCCGCAAAAGATGAAGATAAATTAATTGAGGCTAAGAAGATGATGAAAAGGTCTGTTCTGGAAATTGACGGTATAGGAAAGGTCCTATTTGAATATAGTAAACGTGCCAGGCATATTAATATCTCAGTGAAACCATATAAGGGTGTTCGCGTTGCAGTACCTTATGGAGAGTCATTTAAGTCTGCTGAGAAATTTGTTTATTCTAAATCAGATTGGATTCGCAAGAACCTCAAGAGGGTGAAAGAAGATGAAAAGTGCAAGCCTGTTTATGATGTTTCGAAGGTTATAAAAACATGCCGTCATACATTTAGATATACACCAATAGATACTGAAAGGCTCTCAATTTTAATTAAGAATGGTATTGTAAATATTCGATATCCCGAATCACTCCAGATAACAGATGATAGAGTTCAAAGAGCTATCCAGGTTGGAATAATAGAAGCATATAGAATAGAAGCAAAAGAATATTTACCAAAAAGGGTTGAATATTTGGCAAAAAAGCACGGATTTATTTACAACAAGGTTTTTATTAAAAACATGAAATCGCGGTGGGGAAGTTGTTCTTCGAAAAATAATATAAATCTTAATCTCCAATTGATGCGACTTCCAGGTGAATTGATTGACTATGTTATCTTACATGAGTTGGTTCACACAAAGGTCAGAAATCATAGTCCGGATTTTTGGATAGTTTTAAACAATGTAATAGAAGATGCTCAAGATAAGAGAAGACAGCTAAAGAAATATAGTTTGTAATTTAGTAGGTTCGGTAACGGAGTTAAAGAACCGAAGATAAATTTTTAAATTTATCCTAATAAAGTTAGAAAAACACCTGCAGCAACAGCAGACCCAATGACACCTGCAACATTCGGTCCCATTGCTGGCATTAATGGATTTACCGTCCCACCAGTATTATCGGAAACAAATTTCTGTACAACTCTTGCTGCCATAGGTACTGCAGAAACACCTGCTGCTCCAATACAGGGATTGATTTTTTTACTGCCTGGCATAAAGAGATTAACCAGTTTGGCAAATAGTATTCCACCGGCAGTGCTAAAAGCGAATGCTAAAATACCAAGGATGAGAATCATTAACGTCTTTAAATTTAAAAAATGTAAACTGTCCATTGTTGCCCCAACCGCTAATCCGAGAAAGATAGTAACAATATCTATCAATGCTCCGCCGGCAGTTTTTCGAAGCCTCTCCGTAACACCACATTCTCTAATAAGATTTCCGAACATGAGCATGCCGATCAAAGGGGCACTTGAAGGAACTCCTAACGCAGCTACTATACCAGTGATTATTGGGAAAAGAATTACAGCGGTCTTAGAAACTGGCTTAGCTTGCGGCATATCTATATATCGTTCTTTCTTTGTGGTTAGTAGTCTGAGGATAGGAGGCTGAATAATTGGAACAAGAGCCATATAGCTGTATGCAGCAACTGCGATAGGTCCAAGAAGGTGAGGTGCAAGCTGGCTTGTAATAAAGATAGAGGTAGGACCATCGGCACCACCGATAATTCCAATGGAAGCTGCTTCCCTGTAACTGAATCCTAAAAGATAAGCTGCTCCAATTGCAGCGACAAATATACCAAGCTGTGCAGCGGCACCAAGCAAAAATGTCATAGGTCTTCCCAGGAGAGGACGAAAATCTGTTAGGACTCCAACTCCAAGAAAAATAATCGGGGGCAAAAGTTCGGTTCTGATTCCCTGCTTGTATATTAGAGCGATAATACCTTCTCCATACGACCCCATTTCAGCTAAAGGAAGATTAGCTAAAATTGTACCAAAACCTATTGGTATTAAAAGAAGGGGCTCATATTTTTTTGCAATTGCAAGGTATATAAGAATACCTGCAATAATGAACATTACCAGATTTCCCCAGGTCAGATTAGCAAAACCTGATTGTTGTAATAATTGATTAACTGTTCCCACTTTTTTATGCTTTCTTCTCTATTGTAATGATTGGTTTAGTAGAATCTACTTCGTCGCCAATTTGAACATCTACCGATGAAACTACCCCGTCATAAATAGTTTTTATATCGTGCTGTGCTTTCATTGCTTCGACCGCAGCAATAGTCTGCCCTTTTGTTACTAAATCACCCTTTTTTACCATGATATCTACAACTTCAACACTTCCTGCAAAGGTTGAAAATACATGTACTTGATTATTGGATGGGACAGAAAGGGCAGAGTCAGATTTGTTTTCAGGTGTTAGTTTGGCGTTTGGTGTTCCTTGCGGCTCAACTGTTACTAAAAATGTATTTGTTTTCCCATTTCCAACAACTGTGCATTTTGAAGTTATTGGACCGGAAATAATTGTTTTAGCAGGAGCTGGCACTTGTGCCGGTACTGAAACAGTCTTTAGTTCTTCTTTTTTCTTTAAAGGAATGTCGATTTTTGCTTTTCCTGTAAGAAGCCTTATGCCCTCGTTGATTTCCATCTTTTTGCCCGGAACCATTGCTCCAACTACCATGAAGATATTGTCATCTGTAACAGGAAGTCTTCTCTCCTCAAGAGCTTTCTTAGCAATATAAATATTATCAGGAACAGCCTTAAGTGGATCACCCTCAAAAACAGGGAGATTCAACTGTTCTGAAGCTTTTTTAATTACATCTGGATCGGGAGGTAATGGCGTATTGCCAAAATATCCCAATACTGCTCTTCCAAAACCGGGGTCAATTTTTTCCCAACGACCGTAGAGTATATTATTGAAAGCCTGCAGCCAATACTGTTGGCTTCCCGGTGTAACGCTAGTCCATGCACCGCCCGCTTCTACTACAATCGGGAATTCTGCAAGTATATCACTATAACGGTCTAACAGTCCGGCTTTTGCCATCATGTGAACGTTAGGACCAATTGCTCCACCAGGCATAGGGAATTTAATTACTCTTGCATCTGCAGTGGTAGTCACAGGATTAAAATTGTAGTCCTTAAGACCTTCGTTCAGGATTTCTTCAATGAGGTATATTTTAGAATTATCGATATCAAGAGAGTATCCTGTACCTTTTAAAGCGTGTGACATTGATCGAACATCTGGCTGAACTGTCCCGCTTGCCATTGGTCTAACAGAAAGATCTATACCATCAACGCCTCCGGAGATTCCTGCCATGTAACATGCAACAGCCATGCTTGCGGTGTCATGAGTATGTAACCAGAGTGGCATCCCCGGTGGCATAATTTTTTTCAGTTCAATCGTAGTATCATAGATTGTCTTTGGATCGCATGTACCACTTGCATCCTTAAGACAGAGGCTATCAATTCTAATATTACTATTTAGAAGTTTCTTGCCTATATTAATATAGAACTCCGCAGTATGTACTTTATCTGATTTGAATGGTAACCCCATCAAAGCAATACATACTTGATGATGTAATCCAGCTTCTACTATTGGCTGCCCTGTCTTTATAAGGTTATCAACATCATTCATGTAGTCAAAGTTGCGGTCCCATGTGGTTCCAGCTTCTTTCATTAATTTTGCTTGTAAAGTCAGGGTTTCAAGGTTCTGTGTTGTAAGTGTAACTCCTGATACAGAACGAGTCAGAATTTGTAGATCAACATCTGGACCTACAGATTCACGTATTTTTCTCATAGTATCGAAGGGATTTTCTCCGAGATAAAACAGTGGTGCCTGATATCTTGCTCCACCTCCGAATTCAAAATGTCGTATTCCAACTTCCTCGACAGCAACTTTCATTGCTGGTAGAAAATCCTGGAGCCTTACCTTGCCGCCAAAAGAGCTTTGAAGACCGTCGCGAAATGTCGTTAACATTACTCTAATTTTCTTTGGAGTCTTTGTATAAATCATTTAATCCTCTCTATTTTTGTAATTTTTGAATTAGGAAAAATTGAGTTCATTGTGCTGCTTACTGCAGCTATAACAATAGGGTTAATATCTGAAGATTTTTCCGGGAATATTATTACAATTAAGTGCATCACAATGGCAAGAATGAATAGCAAAAGGAAAACAGCTAAAAATGCTGAGATACAAATTGTTAATAAGCTGCTTGTTGTTATCATCTATTTCCTCCATGATTGTTTATAAAGTAAAATGTGATGAATTTATATATGTTGGTAGAGGTTTATTCGATTTTCAATAATGCAAATCAAATTTTTTAGCTTTTGAAACTTACAAAATATATGAAATAATACGCAAGTTAATCTTGAAAAATATTTTAATGTTTGATTAAGTATCTTGACTTTCGATGATTAATCTTCCATTAGAGATTTTGGGCTCAATGTCCTCTAATATCAATTCAAGATTTTCTCCAATACCTTTAACTTTACCGCTGTAATTTACGACAACACTTTCTTCAGGAGTATCTCTGCAAACTTTAACATACTTTCCGATGATTAAGGACCTTTTGATATAGATGTTCAGTAGTTTATAATATTTTCCATTAAGCAAGTTCTTTGTATTTGCATCCAGAAAGTGAATTAATCGTTGAAAAATCAGTTTCTGATCACATGATTTTTTACTCTTAACGAAATCTGAAAGAGATGCTACTTTAGGCACAAAGGGTGTTGGAGATATTCCAGGTGTTGTATTCACATTTAATCCAATTCCGAGAATTGCCCCTGTTAAAATTTTGCCCTGGCTCTGTGTATATGCTAATACTCCACATACTTTTGAGCTATCTATAAGTATATCATTAACCCATTTTACCATTGCTTTTCGCTTTAATTCCCTTATAGAATCAATTGTCTGGATGACAGAAACTGCAGATACGATTAAAAATCCCGTTGAGAAATGTTTGACCTCTTTTTGTGGAGCGATGAAAGCAGAAAGCTGAATATTTCCCTTATCAGTGCTCCATGGTCTGTTTTTGAATCCATGGAAACCAATGCCGGATTTTGCTAAACAGAGTATTCTATCCGGGAGTTGAATATTTTCTTGAGCTAGTTTTATAAGAATGTCGAACTGGGAATACAAAGCGTTTTCAACTAAAAGAAGATATTTCCAACTGGTTCTTGTGCGGAGATTACACATATAAAGATCTTTTTTTTGAAGGAGTTTTTCTGTAAGTACTCGTATCTCATTATTAACTTTTTCAGCTGGGACCTTGGCCCATTTATTTGAGTAGAGTATTTCCTCAGCAAAATCCAGACTATCTGTATATACTATCATTGATTAAAAATAAATTGTACAGTTGAATAAAAGTATAAACGTTAGTGCGAAAAGTCTTTTAAAGATTTGTTCAGTTCTAAGAGCATGTTCCTAGTAATCGAAGTATCTTTATATGCTTCTTCTATTAAATCGGGACTGTTTTTTAATATTTCAAAATCTTTTTTCCGACATGTGATTAAATTTCCAAGCGATTCCTTTATAGCCATTCCCAGTATAATCTGCTTTTTCCCTTTTTTAAAATAGCATTGAGGTCTGTTAGTCCTTTTTGGGGAAAAGGCTGCAATATATTCATCAGATTCCGGGTAATATTTCAATAAAATATTAACTCGACCTTCGGATTCTTTACCCTTTAGTGAGTTATTGTGTTCACCGAAATTGTATATATTGGGATATCTTTTAATATTTTTACTGATATGTAAAAGCTTATCCATGTAGAATCGACAAAATCGTAACATTATATTAGAGTTTTTAGTTGTAACAATATGAATTGGTCGTAGATAATTTTCAACTGAAAAAAGTTTGCAATTATGTGTCGAAATGATATTGTTTAAATAAGCATTTCCAATTGATTTACCTGCTAATAATGCCTGTATTTGCTGTTCGCCAATTAATTTATCCTTATATCCTGCCTGAAAATGAAAGTGAGGACTTGAAGCGCCGGCAAGAGCGCCATTGAAATAAATAGAGAAGTGAGATAAATCTCTTGCAATTTCAATCATGTCATGAAAATGTCCGGTTATTACCTGCTTCTTATGTTTAACGGAAGAGATTGTTAGATCTCCTGGCAGTGTTATGCCGGGATTTGCTAAAGCTATGTACCTTTTATCTTTAATGAGTATTCCACGCTGTCCTTTATCTAATTCGCAAAGAAGGCATCTTTCCGGATTAATATTATTAACATTATTTTCAAATGTGTCGGATTTAAGACTTGGAGTTCTGGTCTTATTCAAAACCAATTTAACAGGTATGCCATTAACTTTAACTTCAGCAGATTGCTCTTTTGAAAAAATTTTCATGTTATTTATTAATCTAGACCAGCCAACAGTTGGATCCATCTGCTGTAATAGCATAGCTTCAGTACGGAGGTTGTTGTCTATTTTACTATTCTTTTGTTCCAATTGTGCGAAGAAACGGGTTAGCTCTGTGTCTGAAAGATGTCGCTCTTTTATTTTCATATTAAAATTATAAGTTTATACTAACAGTGTATTTCTTTGTGCATTTTCGTAAGGTATGATTTGCAGTGTATAAATTGTATTTCGGGAATTCTTTGAACTTGTTAAAAATGTGATATTCGGTTCTCACTACTCTTAAAAACCAACCCTATTATTGTATTTGTGATAGTAACTATTACATAATACAAGGTGCTTTAATTCCTCAATAATAGAAATTTTAAAAGAATATTTTGCATAATTCTTTTTAATTAATATGTCTGTTCCTAATTCTTCACTATCTGTGTTTGCACTGTGTCTAACTGCGATATAGTTTGCTTCGTCCAGGTTTCTCTTGATTAAGAATCCTTGTTTTAACATTTGATCAGAAAGAGCGGCATCCTCTCCATAAAGAAGGTCAGGATAGCCTCCAGCAGCAAGAATGGCTTCTTTTCTATAATAGCGTGGTGCGCCAGGCCCTGGAATACACATTTGCAGGATAGGATTGTTTTGGTCGCATAGATATTCATCATGAGTAACAATTTGGTAATCCAAAATAAGTTCTCCCGTTTCTGAATCCCTTGAAGCAGTTTGATATATACCAATAATAGCTGCTGCATCAGTTTGTTTGAACTGCTTGATTATTTTCGTAACAGGGTCAGCGGTAAGGATGTCGTCAAAGACTCGTGAGTTAATAAATGGTTTCGAAACAGCAATAAGTGAACCGTGAGAAAAAAGCATTGGGTTATTACTTCTACGAGGTACTATTATGTTTGATGGATCATAACCTGGTTTTAAATGCTGAATTACTGGTTTAGTTCCTTCAATGTTATCAGTAAGATATTCATAATGATCGCTTATAATGAAGCCTGCTTTTATTGTAGTATAAGCATCCATAAAGGCTTTGATAGTTTCTGAATTGATATAGATATCATCGCCGGGAGTAGGGATGAAGAGTAGGTCAACATCCAGTAATCCTTCTCTCTGGGTCTTAAGAATCGCTCGTGAGAAATTCTTATAAGTTCCATAAGTCATAGAAATTCGCTATTTGAACTTTTCGGGAAAATTCTTAAGAAGATTATTTGATCCCTCGGATATGATAACGATTTTGGTATTTTTTGATGTATTTTCAAGTGTTCTCTGAATAGTTGTTTTAAGTTGTTCTAATCCATTAGGGTCTGATTTACTTGCTATAAATACAATAGATGTTTTCATTTTTTCACCTTTATAAATTGATTAAGGTATATTTTTAGTTGTCTCCAGTTTAAGCAAAATGCTACAAAAAGCGATAGAATCAAGAAAGTAGGTTGGTTCTAATTTTTTCATATTGTTTTTTTATCAAAAAAGTTCCTATTAATTAACAATTCTCATCAATATTCAAAGTTATTAAATATTGAATACAAAATACAGGGTGGTATAAGAATTAGCAAAATGTTTATTTTGAGATATAAAATGCTTTTTGTATTTTCTCGAAATTCTAAAATGATAAGGAGAGTTGAAAATGAATAGAGTAGAGAATCATAGCTGGCTGAAATACTTTTTTATTTTATTAATGTCATTGTTGATTGTGCAGGGATGTGAGAAGAGAAAAGTGAAAGATAGAGAAAATTCTGTTCCGTGTATAAATTGGATCTACGATATTGATTCTGTATTATCCTTGGGAAAGAGAGAAAATAAGCTATTGATGATTGATTTTATGGCTGAATGGTGTCAGCCTTGCCACAAAATGGAGGATTCAACTTTCAGTCATTCTGAAGTTATTAAAAAGTCATCATTTTTTATACCTGTGAGGATTGATGTTGATAAACAGGGGAAAATTGCAATTAAATATAATGGCAATGCTAGAAAGTATGGCGGAATTGGAATTCCTAATATATTATTCATGGATAGTGATGAAAAGGTGTTCAAATATATAGTAGGATACTATGACCACGAGGCATTTCTTGCTGTATTGGACTCAGTATTAAATGACTATCAATATCTAAAATAAATACTCATTTTAATGAAGCATCTTTCAATTATTGTTTTAACTATTCTATCTGTTATCCTAAATATATTGGCAGCAGAAAGTGACTATGTACCGAAAAAAATTGGTGAGAGTTGCGAAAATTTACCTGTTAAAGAAAGTTGCAGTGTAATCAATTTATGGAAGCCACAAGTAATATTAGTCCCTTACAAATCAAATTCTTGCTTTTTTGTTCACCCCGTGTAATAAGTTCACCCCGTTAGATACTACTAATTATTGTTATTTGGAAAATATAGAAAGATGCCAAAATTATCTTGTTTAAATGCACTTATTTTAATGTTATCTCACGGGGTGAATCCCGTTAGATACTTGCTATTTAAAAATCGAATATCTACCTGGGCTTATTATCTAACGGGGTAAATTAAAAGATAATAAAAGATGAATTCACCCTGTGTAATAATAAATGTAAGGATAATGGTTAATAAAAGTGAAAAAATATTACACGGGGTAAAGGCACTATTACACGGGGTAAAGAAAATTTGGATTTCTCGACGGTAAAAAGCATAATTTTTATATCAAATTGTCCCAGAGGGACGCCTTTGGTGCAAATATCAAATATTAAATATCAAATTTTTTCAGAGATACCTGTGACGCAAATTATTTTTTTTATTTGTGATTGTTTTTACAAAAACACTTTGTTTAGTAAGTTCTGAATATTAAATTAAAATTATGATAGCGATTAGAAATTATCCCCCCCCCCTCCTCAAGAACTTATAAGCGTATTTACTGAAACCAATTTAAGAAGTCGCAGCTATAATGACTGGATATATTTATTTAAAATAAAATCAAAATGTCCATTACCCTTCAGATAAGTGGGGTTGCCTCCTTATCCACAAGCCAGAGTAATAGGCAGGTAACCTTAAAATAAAATTTTGAACTAGTCTTAATAATTTTATGAATAAATTTAAACGAGGAGATTTGTAATGAATAAGCATAAAAACAATTTCTTGATTATTTTATCAATTGCATTAATTTTTATCATGTTCACAATCTCATGTGAGAAAAACAGTTTAGAATATTCCGATGATATTATAGCCTCCAAGCAGCCTTTACCCGATCTTAGTAAAACCTTAGATCTTGAAAATTACATTATAATGCCGCTTATAGAAAAGTTGCTGGATAACACGGAATGGATAGATGAACATGCACTTCAGACTATTGAATTAAAGGATTATATTCCTTTATCAAATCTGAATCTAAAGACGCCGATAAATCTGAAAGAGATGCAGATTCCGGAAAAATATCCTATTCACACTGAAACGATGTTTTGGTATGACAACGCCCTGTATGAGATTGTGATTGAAGTCGCCTATGGTTCCAAAAAGTCATTCAAAGACAAATCACCTTCCGCCATTAAAAGTCAATTCGGCATTGCATTCGACACCGATTTCTTTTCAGATGATCCAGTTGGAACCGTTTATACAAAGAACTTTAAGACAAACAAGACAGACGCTAAAAAATTTGATTTGTCCAAAATGCCTAACTATCCGGTTTTCCTTGTTTGTTTTTATGAAAAGCCAAAAAGGGATAGAATTCTTGCAAAAACAAGCGCAACATCAGGGTATTATCTTGTTTTGTATGAAATCATGGCTTATACGAAAAATGAGGGATCCAGTTGTATGGAGGTCGAATTATATATCGATATTCAAGACCCCACTGAATACTATGAAAAAAGAGCTGAATGGTTATTTAACGGTCATAACTATTATGATGCGGCAGGTAGATTGCGGACATTCATGGATATCAACGATAAGAACAAGCTTTATCGTAGTACAGCAGGAATCGCGATTCTTAAATTGACCAGTACTCCCCAAATGATTATCGCCATTGAAGATGATAAACAATCAGGTTGGCACCAAAATGACAAAAGTGGTTCAGATGGCCATGGAATTTATCATATTCATGATGATTATGTAACCGGATGGAGTTTTGACCCCTACGGATACGAATCTTTTCCAGGACGAAAGTTCTATATTAACGGCGATCCTAGCAATGACGATGACGTTTTCTGGGATAGTGAACTAGAAAAGGCAAAATTAACTACTGTTCCCAGCGGATACCTTTATATCTATACCGATGACTTTTACTATAAATTAAGAAAGGAATATATTCAGTGATTTAATGAGAGGGATTCCTGCAAAGTTAATCTCTGCAGGAATCCCACTTATTATCTACAAAAAACGGAGCATATATGTGAAAAAATTATTGCTGATTTACTTTATCACAGTATTATTCCTATCCCATTGCAGCACGGACCCTGTAGTCTACCAGGAAAGGCGAGATGATGATTATTTCGTATTCTGCCTGCTATACCGTGAGGATGACCCTACAATTGATCCAGTTCGGAATACTAGAGGTATAGGTGGGAATATTGATGAAACGATGTGTAATCTTTTTCATAATCGGTTTGAATATCAAAAGTACTCTTTCGTTTATCTTCAGAGAATTCTGTTTCTGACCGACCTTGCCACCAGTCGCAGTTCTGATGATTTTGGCATTGAGGGCGCTGATGTCAGGATATATACACCGGACAGCGTTATCGTGTTGGCAGATAGCGGTAACGGTTTTTATTTCATGCCGATATTTGCCAGACAGGGGGAGCACTATCGCCTGGAAATCAAAACGCCGGACGGCAGTTTGCTTTCATCGGAGACAACCATCCAGGACATTCCGAATTCCACAGTCTTTTCCGGTTTTTCCCAGGGCGATACACTATGGGTTACTGCCGACTCTATCGGGCCTGACTACCGCTATAACCTCAACAGATTTAAACATTCGAATCCTACAGATATTTATCTGAATCCGCTTCCTGAAAATATCTATTTTATAGGCCCGTGGCGATGGTCTTCTAGTGTTGATCACCCTCCTTTTTTCAATTCAGGAATAGAATACCAATCAGACGAAGGTGAACGCTCTTTTATATATTGTGATATTTATGATGATATTTATGGAATTAATAATAATTCAATTTCGCTCCGTGGTTTTTCGCGTAATCCCTCAAATTTTAGAGGTAAAATGTATCCGGATGCCTTTTTCAATCTATATTTTTGTGATTTAGGGTTTTACTTAGCTATTAGATTAATGGAGAATACTGAGGATCCGGATGCACTACAGAAATATTCGAACATTGAGGGTGGATATGGCGTCTTCGGTTCCTTTCCAAAACCCCAAAAATTCCCATTTGTCCTGGCTATAAGGGAGTAATAGCAATGGCAATAAGTAACAACCTTAAATATACGAGACTTCACATACATGTGAAAAAATTCTTGCTTATTTCCTTTATCACAGTATCATTCCTATCCCATTGCAGTACAGACCCTGTAGTCTACAAGGAAAGGCGAGATGATGATTATTTCGTATTCTGCCTGCTATACCGCGAGGATGACCCTACAATTGATCCAGTTCGGGATATTAGAGGTATAGGTGGGAATATTGATCAAACGATGTCTAATCTTTTTTATCATCGGTTTGAATATCGAAAGTACTCTTTCGTTTATCTTCAGAGAATTCTGTTTCTAACCGACATTGCCACCGGTCGCAGTTCTGATGATTTTGGCGTTGAGGGCGCTGATGTCAGGGTATATACGCCGGACAGCGTTATCGTGCTGGCAGATAGCGGTAGCGGTTTTTATTTCATGCCGATTTTTGCCAGACAGGGACAGCATTATCGCCTGGAAATTAAAACACCAGACGGCAGTATCATTTCATCGGAAACAACCGTCCCGGACATTCCGAATTCCGCAGTCTTTTCCGGTTTTTCCCAAGGCGATACACTATGGGTTACTGCCGACTCTATTGGGCCTGACGACCGCCCAGACCTCAACGGATATAAACATTCAAATCCTACAGATATTTATCTGAATCCACTTCCTGAAAATATCTATTTTGAAGACGCGGGCCTCAATTCAGAAATATATTGGCAAACAGATGAAGGTGAACGCTTTGTTACATCTTTTATATATTGTGGTGTTTATGATGATATTTATAAAGTTAATAATAATTACATTTCATTAAGCGGTTTTTCGCGAAAACCTTCAAAATATAGAGGTCAAATAGACCCGGGTGCCTGGTTCAATCTATATTTTTGTGATTTAGGGTTTTACTTAGCGATAAAATTGCGGATTAATGACGAAGTTCCAGATGCACTGCAGAAATATTCGAATATTAAGGGTGGATATGGCGTCTTCGGTTCCTTTCCAATACCACAACAATACCCATTTGTACTGGCTATAAGGGAGTAATAGCAATGGCAATAAGTAACAACCTTCAATATACGATACTTCTTTTTATTATTTCCGTACTACTTTCAATCCAGGTACTTGCCCGCGAATTTTCAATCGTAACTGGCGTAGTTTATTACTCAGAAGAGCCTCTTCCTGGTGTAGAAATCATTGTAAAAGAATCCGGCGGTGGTGTAATTACAGACCTGAAAGGAAGGTTCAAGATATCCGGCCTGGTTCCTGGTACTTATACTCTCGAATTTCACCTTATCGGATATAAAGATCACAAAGAAATTGTGATCCTGCATTCCGGGCAAACTGTCAATCTTAAGATACAGATGATGTTAACCGTTCTTGAATTTTCACCAATTTCCGTTTACGGAAACAAATATTATGAAACATTAAAAAAGAAGGAATCTTCACTGAGGATAATCAGCCCGGAGTTAATCAACCGAATCCCAACAATCGGGGAAACGGATATCTTCCGTACGCTTCAGACCCAACCTGAGGTCAATACAGTCAGTGAATTCTCGAATCATCTCTTTGTCCGTGGAGGCACGCCGGATCAGAACCTCATTTTGATTAACGGCGCACCAATCTACCAGCCTTATCACCTGTTCGGTATCGCTACTGCTATGAACATAGATGCCATTGAATCGGTTGAATTTTACACAGGAGCTTTCTCTTCCCGCTATGGCGACCATCTGAGCGCAGTATTGGATATTATCAGTGCTCCAGGAACAGAAAAATTCAGCGGTACTACCAGCCTTAATCTTATCAACTCCAAGGTGTCGCTTGCCGGTCCTCTTGGCAAGCAAATCCGCTGGCGGCTGTCCGGCAGGCGTACTTTTTATGATCTGTTGGCTAAATTGGCAAATATAGAGATACCGTACTACTTTTATGATCTTCAGGGCAAAGTATCCCTTCTCACGAAAAATAAAGGTCTGTGGACTTTTAATTTCTTTAGTTCTCTTGATAATTTTGATAGGTATAATAAACGCGATGAATATCTAGGGGATGAATATTTACCACCAGAAGAATGCCATGTTGACAGCAACTATTATTATTTGCTTATGGATTATAACATCGCATGGCGCAATAATCTCCTGAGTACCAACTTTCTAAAACGTCTTTCCGGGTCCAGTATAATTAAAGGTAATCTCTATTATTCTTCCCTGGTTCAGGACCTTGACTATACTCATAAATGGTACGCTGGAGATAAAGCATGCAAGGAAGTATTGAATCACGTTAAATGGGACAATGAAAATACAGAATATTACCCAGAATGCGGGAAATCTAATGCTGAAAACAATTACTGGGAAGTAGGAACAAATCTGAATTATGATTTAATTTTAAATGGAGAGTCTTCCCTTAATGCAGGATTTGATTACAAACGAAAATGCTTGTACTATGACTGGGAAATATCCACATATGGCGAATTCTCGGATTATTCAACTATTTTTGTAGATTTCGCTCCCGATACATTCCATTATGATAAGACACTGGATTTGTATTCTCTTTATGCCGAATACGCCTGGCAACTGAGTAACGCTGTTAATCTTCGTTTCGGCTTAAGAATACCCTATCTATCCGAATATTCTCGCATCACGCCAGAGCCAAGATTTACCGTTAACTATGCACCTGACGAAAAATGGCAGTTGAAAATCTCCTGGGGAAAGCATTCTCAAACCCTCTTTACCTCCACTGAATATGGTTTCTACAGTCTGGCAGAGATTCTAATATTCGCTCAAAATAAGCCGGAGAAATCCGATCACTATATTATCGAAATGAACTATAAGACTTCTTCTAATACCGAATCAAGATTAGCTTTTTATTATAAGGATTATGAAAATTTAAATACCGTTGTGCCCGATACCGTATTCCGTCTTGTATCGGGCAAGGCATATTCGAGAGGAATGGAATTTTCTCTTGAAAATTTTGAATTGCTCGGCTTCAACACGTCCCTATTCTTCAGCTGGAGTAAAACACGTAAATCTGTTCTTGGGGAAAGCTATTATCCCAATTATGATCAGAGGTACAAAGGTACACTGATCGTCAATAAAAAGCTTTCGTCCAAATGGAGTGCCGACCTGTCCTGGTCTGTTTCCGCCGGAAGGTACGCAAACCTTTACGACTCACCTGTATATATAAATTTTCATGCTCAGGCTTGTGATAACAGGTACAGATTTTTACTGCCGAAAAACTATTTCCGTTATCCCGTTTTTCACCGCATGGATTTAAAAATCAGCAGAGCTTTTCACAATAAGTTAGGAAAGGGTAACCTATATTTACAGATAATCAATATTTATAATCGTATGAATGTCGTCTATTATACAGGGTTGATAGATAAATATAACCGTAAAGAACAAAAATATGAATATAATGTAAAATACCTTCAGGGATTCCCAATTTTACCGACGGTCGGAATGGAGTTGAAGTTTTGAATATATTCAATTGCACGGAATAATTAACTTAAGTTTCGCACCCTTTAACAGCTCTCTAATAATTGTTCTACAGATTGTTCAATTAACTGCTGTTTGATGATTTGATTTCCCTGTTGAGTCTGAAAAATTTTCTTTAATAATTCTTCAATCCGGATATCCAATTCAAAGATTTGTATGAAAGAGAGAATTAATCCCACAAACAGTCTCTACAGGAGTTCAGCCAATATAGATTCCAACAATTGGTCTTTCCACTTCCTGAAAACCTGCCCTAAAGGTATATATTCCACAACCTGTTTATGCAAACTTAAAATGGTGTAAGTCATTAGACTAAGCGTTGTATCGGCTATCTGAGCATTTCCTACGGATCCCTTACTGGAAAAATCATTTCATTCCCAATAGGTACTTGTGAAGCACATGATTAAATATTTTCCCAATTCCCTCCAACCGTTTCCTTGTTTTCGGCTGAATTGTATCATCAAGAATTAAACACGTAGAAGCTTCTTTATAATATTCACACCGATTCGCTTTTGAAAGAGTCTTAAACCGCTGCGCAACAATATACAGTAATTTGCGCCAGTTGTAAAAGGGGATGTTCTTCAATCGAAATAATATATCCTCCAAACTAATGGGATATACAAGCTAACTCTATGAAAAATGTTTTAATGGATCTTATTGTGTATAATATTAATTTGTTCGTGAACGGTTACAATAATACATATTAATCGGTTATAATTTCCTAGTGCTATCACCCCTTCCCAACAGAGACTCCTTTCGGAGCAGTCGGTAAAAGCTATTAACACCGAGTAAATTCAGAGTTACAGTGGTGTATTTCTTATCCCATTCACTGAAGTGCCTACCTGGTGACCAGACATGAACGGTTGCAGTTTTCCTATTCCACTGGATTAATCCAAAATTCTAAATTTTGAATTCAGAAATTGTCCAGGATTTGGTGCTTCCCATTCAGGATTTAATGAATGTCCCAAAATTTTCTGTTATTCTTATCCAATAAATTGTTAAATTAATTTATGTGATGATGAATGCATCTGATATAAATTGACACTATAAAACAAGTCCTATCATTCGTTTTTTCCAAGTGGATAGATTAATATCTCTGACTGATCGTCAGGCGGGAATGTGTTAATTTGCTATACGATTTAGGTCATTTAGGGGGTGTAATAATCCCGATGTATCGGGACAAATCTAATACATAACTAATTGCTTAATAGCAACATGTGATAATCAAATATACAACTTATTCTATTACACCCCCTTAGTATTTTCAAAAGAATAAACGGAGAAGCATATTTTGAGAGAAATTAATGTTTCAAAAGTCACATCCATAGTTAAAAAATTGTGTATTAATGCCAACTATTATATTAATAATGATGTAGTTGAGAAAATAAAAGAGTTTATGAAAAAAGAGGAATCTCCCATTGCAAAAGAGATTTTATCATTAATATTAGAGAATCACGAATTAGCTGCAAAAGAGAAAATGCCGCTCTGCCAGGATACAGGCGTTGCTATTGTATTTGTTGAATTAGGGCAGGATGTGCATTTAGTAGGTGGTGATTTTTATGAAGCGATAAACGAGGGTGTTCGACAGGGCTATATTGATGGATACCTCCGAAAATCCATGGTTGATGATCCAATTATTGAAAGGAAAAATACGAAGGACAATACGCCTGCGTTGATTTATACCGATATTGTTCCTGGTGATTCAATTAAAATAACTGTTGCTCCAAAGGGTGGTGGCGCTGAGAATATGAGTGAAGTTAAAATGATGAAAGCCGCAGATGGAATTGAGGGCGTGAAAGATTTTGTTGTTGATAGAATAAAAAGGTCTGGAGGTAATCCCTGTCCTCCTGTTGTCGTTGGAGTTGGTCTTGGTGGAAGTTTTGAACAAAGTGCGCTTCTGGCTAAAAAATCACTGTTGAGACCTTTAACTGAAAAACATCCTGATACTACATGGGCTGCAGTAGAGGATGAGATATTAGAGCGAATTAATAAACTTGGTATTGGACCACAGGGGTTAGGTGGCAGAACGACAGCATTGGCAGTAAATATTTTACATAGACCATGTCATATTGCCTCTATGCCGGTCGCTGTAAATGTGCAATGTCACTGCCATCGCCATAAAAGTGCCGTAATTTAGTGACAGCAGTTGGCAGTGAGAAGTATAAAGATTATAAGTAAAAAATGGAGTTGAAATGACGCAAGTTATACATTTAAGAACACCTTTAAAAACTGAAGAACTTGAAAAGCTGAAAGTTGGTGATAAAGTATTTATAAGTGGGACTATTTACACAGCACGCGATGCGGCTCATAAACGATTAGTTGAGCTTGTCAAGGAAGGGAAAGAATTGCCGTTTGATATAAAGGGACAGGTTATTTATTTTGTGGGTCCTGCGCCAGCGAGACCGGGGAAGCCTATTGGCTCTGCAGGTCCAACTACAAGCTATAGAATGGACCCGTATTCTCCTATTCTTATGGATATTGGATTGAAAGGAATGATAGGAAAAGGACCTCGTGGAAAAGAGGTTATTGATTCAATGATTAAAAATAAAGCTGTCTATTTTGCTGCTATTGGTGGAGCAGCTGTAGTAACTGCTCAATCAGTAAAGGAGTCGAAAGTTATTGCTTACGATGATCTGGGTGCTGAAGCTATTCGGAAACTTGAAGTCGAAAATTTTCCTGCTTTTGTTGCCAATGATACGAGGGGAAATGATATTTATAAAGTTGGTGTAGAAAAGTATAAAGTGGATAATTAAGAGGTTTAAGAAATGAGTGATTTAGAAAAACTTCGTTTAGAAGCATCAGAATTTGAGATGCAAGCTAAAATTCCTAAAGCTATAAATAAACCTCAGTAAATTTTAAAGATTGATCATGATTTAATTGATATAAAGCTGAAATTGGGCGATCTGTTTTATGTCTCCGGTGAAATAGATAAATCCATTGAGCAATACGAAGAATTGTTAGAGCAGAAGCCAAAATACAGCTTTGCCATGTATAAGCTGGGGTTTTCTTACTTTCGAGCGACAGAATTTAGCAAGGCTATCAATGCTTTTAAGCGTGTAGTTGAAATCGAAACTGACCTTTATATGGCGTACTATTGGAAAGGGCTATCTTACTACCATACTGGAGAAATATCTAAAAGCATAGAATCTTATAAAAAGCTTCAAGAAAAAAGTCCAAATAATACATTGGGCTTCTACCAACTGGCGATAGCCTACAAAGCAGCGGCAAAATACAAAGAGGCTATTGAATGCTTAAAGGAAATATTAAAAGAGGAACCAAATATTGTATCAGCACACTATCATTTAGGTCGCTCTTATACAGGACTTTCCGAACTAGATAAAGCTATTGAAGAATTTGAAAAGGTTGTTAACCTTGATCCGGAACATAAAGATGCTGCTCGGAGACTAAAAGAACTTACTGATTCAGAAGATTTGTATACTTTTGAAGTGCCTCCCTTATAAGTAAGTATCCGCTTGGAATTGATGAAAAAATCGTGAATTTTTTGATATAATAATAGAGTAAAATATTCTACTTATTATACTTTTTCTAAATGTTTTAACTATTTCTTTACGCCTGTGAAATTTTTTTGGTTTAATTATTAAGGAAAAGATGGCACAATATTATATTTACTAAATAATTTTTATTAATGAATTTGTTGCTTGACAATCTTGTTTTAAAGCTTTATAATTGTCCCAATTTTGAAAATTGAAACTTTATTTGATCTTAAATTGAGTATAAATAGTTTTTATAATAATGTACAGTTCACGGGTGAAGTTAATTTTAATTTTCTCGCTTTTTTTAATACATAAGCAGTAATGTTTTTAAATTATTTAGAGAATATTGATTTTAGGGAGATGGTTGATAAAAAGTTTCCCGTTTTTACAGATAATATTCATAGTGGCAGCATTTTTTTAGGTGAATTTTAGATATTAGTAAAGAATATTATCGCTTTCCTCAGTAGTTTAGAAGAAAGAATATTCTGTTAGGAGTTATTAATGAAATATTGGGGAAGACCTTTTGGATTGGATAAGCCGAAAACCATTAAAGGCGAACTTGAGGTATTATAAAGGAAAGATGTAATGAATATTGTCCAAAAGGTGAGCTTTAGTTATCGGATGAATTTAATGCTAAAGGATATCATCCACATTATGTAAAAGACGAAGATAATTGTGTTAATTGAGGTTTGTGTGATATGCTTTGTTCGGAGTTTGCTATATGGAGTATTTTAAAAGAAGGTGTAGATGTTGAAAGCTGACTCAAAGGGGGTTTTGTCTGGAACTTATAATCTAAGTGGGAATGAAGCTTGTATTGAGGGAGCTTTTGTTGCAGGATGCCGTTTTCTTGGAGTCTACCCAATTGTACCTTCACTTGAAGCTGTTGAAAGATTTTTGAATAGATGTCGCGAGACAGGAGCCACTTTCATTCAAATGGAGGATGAAATAGCGGTTCTTGCAGCCGTTTTAGGGGCTGTCTGGACTGGCAGGAAAGCAATGACTGTAACGTCTGGCCCTGGATTTTCTCTCATGATGGAGAATGTTGGGTTGGGTGTGATGTTGGAAACTCCGTGCGTAATTGTGGATGTTCAGAGATTCGGTCCGTCTGAAGGTATCCCTAACAGAGCTGGTCAGGGTGATATAATGCAGGCGCGATGGGGTTCACATGGCGATTATGAAGTTATTGCTCTTTCTCCCAGTTCTCCTCAGGAAATGTTTGATCTAACGATTAAAGCATTTAATCTTGCCGAAGAATACCGCACCCCAGTCATGATTATGACAGATGAATCTGTTGCACACATGAAAGAAGAAATAACAATACCTCCTGCCGCAGACATTAAGATTAGACGAAGAAGGTATTACAAAGGCCCAAAGAATAATTATTTGCCATTTAAGTGGGATAAAAATTTTATTCCACGTATGGTAGATATTGGGAAAGGGTATAAATTTCATGTTACTGGATTAACTCATAATGAAAGGGGATATCCAGTCATTAATGCAGAAACACAGGAACTTAACGTACATTCGATCCTGAATAAGATTAGACTTAATTCTGACAAAATTGTAGAGTTTGAGGAAAAGAATACTCAAGATGCTGATGTGGTAGTAGTTTCTTATGGAATAACTTCGAGAGATGTTTCTGAAGCTGTTGAGCAGGCGAGAAAAGAGGGAATAAAGGTCGGTACTCTTCGGTTAATAACGGTGTGGCCTTTTCCTGAAAAGAGAATTGCTGAGTTAGCCAAGCAGGTAAAGGCTTTTGTAGTTCCAGAAATTAACTACGGCCAGATTTATTTTGAGGTAGAGAGGTGTGTTCGAGGGGAAGCGAACACTCTTTCTGTTTTCCATGATAGGTCGCGGGACAATGGTATACATAATATCCTTGATGCGATAAAACGAGCTTTAAAAGAGTCGAAATAAAATGGAAGCATTAGAAACAATTAAGGTCAGAGAAAAAGAAAACCATCCAATGGAGCCTTTGCTCCGGATGGATAGAATTCCTCATATCTGGTGCCCGGGATGCGGAATCGGTACTACTGTAACTGCTTTTGTTTCAGCACTTGAGAAATTAGAATTTGATTTAGACAAGGTGGTTGTGGTTTCTGGTATTGGTTGTACAGGTAGAGTTGCTGGCTACATTAAACTTGACTCATTTCATACAACGCACGGTCGAGCTATTCCTTTTGCCACAGGGATCAAGCTGGGTAATCCTGATCTAAAAGTAGTGGTTTTTTCTGGAGATGGAGATCTGGTTTCGATTGGAGGAAATCATTTTATCCATGCGGCGAGGAGAAACATTGACATAACAGTAATTCTTGTTAATAACTTCATTTATGCAATGACCGGCGGTCAGGTAGCTCCAACAACACCTGTGTCAGCATATACTACTACTTCTCCCTTTGGAAATTTTGAACCACCTTCTAATATACCTCAGTTGGCTGAAGCCGCCGGTGCTGTCTATGTGGCAAGGTGGACTTCTCTTCATATCCGCAGACTAACAAAATCTATTGCTGAAGCTCTTCAAAAACCCGGTTTTTCTGTAGTGGAGGTTATTTCTCCCTGTGCAATGTATTATTCAAGAATTAACAGATTGGGCGAAGGCATTGATATGATGCGTTTTTATCATGAGAATTCAATAATAAAACATGGTGAACCTACAGAAAATCTTGATATTAAGTACCAAAAAGAGATTGTAGTAGGAAAATTTGTGGACAGAGAAAGGCCTACTTTTATTGAATCATATAACCGCTGGATTGGAGAGACTAAGTCATGAGTGGTGTGCGTATACCTTACGATATAGGGAAAGTAAAAGTCCCAAGAGGGGAAGTCCATATCGCAAAAGATAGGTGTAAGGGGTGTGGTTTTTGTATAGAGTATTGTCCAAATGATGTTCTGGAACTATCGGATGAATTTAATTCAAAGGGTTATCATCCTCCGATAGTTGTAAAGCCGGAGGAATGTCTAAACTGCGGTTTGTGCGAAATTCTTTGTCCCGAATTTGCGATATGGAGTACGCTGAAGGGAGAAGTGGAGGCTAAAATTGCAGGCTGATCCAAAAGACGTTTTTACAGGTTCCTATTATATAGACGGTGACGTTGCTGCTGCATACGGTGCCATTGCAGCAGGATGTAAATTTTTAGGAGGTTATCCGATTACCCCTTCTACAGAAGCCGCAGAAGCATTTGCAAAGAGAGCTCCAGAAGTTGGAGCTCTCTTTGTTCAAATGGAAGATGAGTTGGGCTCTATAGCGGCTGTATTGGGAGCATCATGCTCAGGTAAAAAGGCTATGACTATAACATCCGGGCCTGGTTTTTCACTAATGATGGAGAATATTGGGCTTGGGGCTGCTATAGAAGCTCCGTTTGTGATTATTAATGTTCAACGGGGGGGACCTTCTACTGGTATACCGACAAGTACCGGACAGGCAGATTTAATGCAGGCAAGATGGGGTTCACACGGTGATTATGAGGTTATTGCTCTTGCTCCTGATTCTCCTCAGGAAAGTTTTGAGTTTGCTATTAAAGCATTTAATCTTGCAGAGAAGTATCGTGTACCCGTGATGTTGATGACCGATGAGTGTGTGGGCCATATGACTGAGAAAGTTGTGGTACCTCCTGCTTCAGAAATTGAGATAGAGAATAGAAAATATTACAGAGGTCCTGCTGATGCTTATCTTCCATTCAAACGAGATGAGAATGTTGTTCCTCCAATTGCAAAACCTGGTGATGGTTATGGGTTATATATGACTGGATTAGCTCATGATGAGAAAGGCTATCCGATTTTTAATCGTGATACAAGTTTGTCAACTACACGTGCTTTAGTCGATAAAATACGGCTAAATGCTGATAAGATTATTGAAATAGAAGAAGACAGTCTGGATGATGCTGAGGTTGTTGTTATTTCCTATGGAATAACTTCAAGGGTTGCACTTAAGGCTGTTGAATTGGCGAGAAAAGATGATATAAAAGTGGGTGCGCTGAGGCTCATAACAGTATGGCCTTTTCCTGAGAAAAAGATAGTAGAACTTTCAAAAAAGGTGAAGGGATTTGTTGTTCCTGAAATAAATTATGGACAGATTGCTTTCGAGGTCGAAAGATGCAGTCACGGAAATGCAAATATGATTCTTGTTCCTCATGGAGGGGCTTCTGTTCACATTCCTGAAGATATATTTGGTGCTATCAGACAGGTAGCAGAAGATAAAAAACGATATTCAGCAATTGTTTCTTATAAGACATATTTAGAAAAACAAGTTTTTGGATAAGGTAGTGGGCAATATGGATAGTATGGATCAAGTTGTTGATGTTTTTTCCGATGCTCTTAATAAGAGCAAGTTCGATAGATCGAAAGTATCTGTGGTTTCGGATGTTTACTTATCTCCGGAAGCTGTAAAAAATTTGGGAGTTGACTTTTTTCATACTACTCGAGGTTCTGCAATTCCTTTCGCTACAGGATTGAAATTGGGGAATTTAGGTCTAAAGGTGGTTGTTTTCATTGGTGATTTACTTACAATAGGGGGTAACCACTTTCTTCATTCGGCAAGAGGCAATATGGATCTCGTTGTTGTATGTCTAAATCATTTTGTTTATAAAAAAGTGGGGGGGAAAGAGCGTCAAGATTTCCATTTTCACTTATCACCCTATACAAGTTATGAAGAGCCTTTTAATATACCTCATTTAGCAAAATCTTTTGGTGCTGTATACGTAGCTCGATGGACTCTACTGCACACTCGTGAACTGGCAAATTCTATTTCAGAAGCAATGCAGAAAAAAGGATTTTCAGTAATAGAGGTTATTTCACCGGGAGTTAACTATTTCTTAGAAAATCGTAGCGTAGATGGTGTGTCCGATTTACTTGAATATTATTATAAAAACTCGGAAGTAAAAAACGAAGTGGATACAAAAAAGGTAGTTATAGAACCGAATAAGAAAATAATCGTGGGGAGGTTTGTTGATAGGGAGAGAGAAACGTTTATTGACTCCTATAATAGGCAGCTTATGCATGTAATTGGTAAAAAATTTCGAGAGTATAAATGAAAGAAATTAGATTTGCAGGCTTTGGGGGACAGGGAATAATCAAGTCGGGAATAATTTTAGGAAAAGCTGTATCAATTTATGATAATAACTTTGCTACAATGAATCAAAGTTTCGGACCAGAGGCAAGAGGTGGAGCATGCAGTTCTACACTGCTCGTATCAGAAGCAAAAGTTCTTTATCCCTATGTTACAAAGACTAATTTTTTTATTGCAATGTCTGATGAAGCTTATCAAAAATTTAAAAATGAGCTAAGGAAAGATGGTGTACTGATTTTTGATTCAGATTTAGTTAAACCCACAGGAGAGAATAAATCTTTCCCAATCCCTGCGACAAGATTTGCAGAGGAATTGGGTAATCGTATTTTTGCAAATGTTGTTATGCTCGGTTTTATCACTGCTATTACTAAGATTGTGTCGCTTAAAGCGATGAAAAAAGCAATTCCTGAATCTGTCCCGGAAAGATTTATAGACGTCAACCTGAAGGCATTTGGTAAAGGGTATGAGTACGGAAAAAAGATGTTAAAAGAACGTGATTCTAACCAGGATAAAAAAGCAGTTTAGAAAATGTTTTTGGGGGAGAAAAATTTTGAATAATTCTATTGCGTTATTTATTTATAACGATATTACAATAATACATGTAACAAATTGATTTAATTCTAAGGCACTATTTGCAGATGAAAAGAATAGGTGTATATGTTTGCCATTGTGGTGGAAATATATCAGAGGTTGTGGATGTTAAGAAAGTAGCTGCATTTGCAGAAAAACAGCCCGATGTTGTGTTGGTGAAAGATGATCCGCATATGTGTTCTGAGGTGGGGCAAAAACTCGTTGTAGATGATATAAAAGAACATAAATTAGATAAGGTTGTAATAGCTGCCTGTTCCCCTCAATTTCACGGTCTTACTTTTATGTCCACTGTCGCGAACGCAGACCTATCTCCCTATGTTATGGAGATGGCCAATATCCGTGAGCAGTGTTCCTGGCCCCATCATGATTTCCCTGAAGAAGCAACAGAAAAAGCAAAAGCCCTCACCAATATAGCCATAGCAAAAGCGAGATTGGACGAGCCATTATGGAAAAAAACCATGCCCATTGGCAAAAGGGTATTGATAATAGGAGGAGGAATAGCGGGCATTCAGGCAGCATTGGACCTTGGTGATGCCGGATTTGAGGTTTATCTCGTTGAGAAAGAGCCGTCCATAGGTGGCAAGATGACGAAGCTTTCCAGAACCTTCCCCACAGAGGACTGCGCAGCATGTATCCTTTCTCCCAAGATGGCTGATGTTCCAGCCAATCCCAACATAACTCTGCTTACTTACTCGGAGGTGGAAAACATTGAGGGGTTTCTTGGGAATTATGAAATCACTGTGAAGAAAAACCCGACCTTTGTTGACCCGGATAAATGCACTTGCTGTGATGACTGTACGCCAGTTTGTCCTGTTGCAGTCCCTGATGAGTTTGAAGAAGGGCTCACTTCAAGGAAAGCAATCTATTTGCCATCCCCAATAGCCGTACCCCATTCCTATGTTTTAGATAAGGAAGCTTGCCTTGGTCTCTTCCCACTTGCCTGCACTAAGTGCCAGGATGTATGTGAACCAGGTGCAATAAATTATGATTTGTATCCTGAAGAAATAAAGTTTACAGTTGATACTATTATTGTTGCTACAGGTTATGATATTTTTGATGCTACACAGAAAAAGGTTTATGGTTTTGGCAAGTACAAGAATGTGATAACAGCATTAGATATGGAGCGAATGATAGTTTATGCTTCAGAGGGTAATCCTATGAGACCTATGGGTAAAAGGATTGCCTTTATTCAATGTGTTGGGTCAAGGGACGAACAAGTAGGAAATGAGTACTGTTCAAGAATATGCTGTATGTATGCAATCAAGCTGTCTCAGTTACTTAAAAGGGGTGACCCTAAAAAAGATGTCTACGTGTTTTATACTGACCTCAGAGCCTATGGAAAGGGATTTGAGGAATACTATAAACGAGCACAGAAGGTGGGAGTTAAGTTTATCCGGGGAAGGGTAGCAGACTTAATTGAAGATTCTCAGACGAAGAAATTGACTTTAAAGGCAGAAGATACACTCACTCGTCAGATAATAGAATCGGAATTTGATTTGGTTGTGCTTTCGGTTGGAATGCGTCCGAATGAGAGCACTGGAAAAGTAGCAAGCCTGTTGACACTTTCAAAGAGCCCCGATGGCTTTCTTCAGGAGGCGCATCCAAAGTTCAGGCCTGTTGATACTCTTATCGAAGGGGTTTTTTTGGCCGGAACGGTTCAGGGGCCGAAGGACATACCTGATACTGTGGCTCAGGCGAGTGCGGCTTCTTCCAGAGCAATAAGACTTATGAATAAGGGTGAGTACGAAGCAGAACCAATTACGGCAACTGTGGACGAAGACATCTGTAGCGGATGCGGGACTTGTGTAAGTGTCTGCCCGTATGACGCAATAGAAATTGAAATTACAGATGGCAGAAGAGTGGCAAAGGTAAACGAAATGCTCTGTAAGGGTTGTGGCTCTTGTGCAGGAGCATGTCCATCAGGAGCATCACAACAAAATTGGTTTAAAACGGATCAATTACGTGCCATGGTAAGTGCAGCACTATGAAAGACAATACTAAACCAAAAATAATAGGGTTTTGTTGCAACTGGTGCTCATACGCTGGAGCCGATGGCGCTGGTGTGGCGAGAATCCAAATTCAGCCGCATTTCAGGATCATACGCACGATGTGCTCCAGCAGAATTGACCCGGAGTTAATACTGGAAGCATTCCAAAAAGGTGCCTGGGGCGTTTTGGTCCTCGGTTGTCATCCAGGAGATTGCCATTACAAAAGTGGAAACTATAAGACATTACGAAGAATATACTTATTGAAAAGAGTTCTGAAGCAATTTGGTATTGAAGAGGAACGGTTAAGACTCGATTGGGTTTCTGCAAGCGAGGGAGCACAGTTCGCAAGAATAGTAGATGAGATGATAGAGACTGTTGGGAAATTAGGTCCTTTGGAAATGAAAGGGTAAGCGATCAGAGGCCTGAATGGAATTTTTTGATTATATAGTGAGATTTTTACTAAAGTCTAACAGGATTCCTCCTGAATGACAAAGTTTGTAGGTATTCGAGATTTTACCCTCCCTTTTTACTGTGTTTTGTATTGCGAAAGTTGAAACTCCCGTGATCGGTTACGTCAATGAAATAGACAATTTTGCTGATAAAGTGGCAAAATCAGCAGCGACAAGGAATAAATAAAGATGGCTAAACCAAAAGTAGCATTTTACTGGTGTGCTTCATGCGGCGGGTGTGAGGAAGCGGTTATAGATCTTGCCGAGGACATCCTGAAAGTAGTTGAAGCGGTCGATATTGTGTTTTGGCCAGTGGCAATGGATTTCAAAAAAAAGGATGTGGAGGCGCTTCAAGATGGTGAAATCGCTGTCAGTTTTATAAATGGAGCTGTACGAACGGAGGAACAAAAGGAAATGGTTGAACTCCTCCGCAGGAAGTCACAACTTGTCGTTGCTTTTGGAAGCTGTGCCCATATTGGGGGAATACCAGGCCTGGCAAACTTTTGGACAAAAAAGGACATCTTTGAGAGGAAGTACAAAACCGTGCCGACTGTGGTAAATCCGGATGGTGTTTTTCCCCAAGAGAAGACAAAAGTGAAACAAGTGGAAATAACTTTGCCTGGTTTCTTCGATACGGTACAGACACTCGACCAGACCATTGATGTGGACTATTACCTCCCCGGCTGCGCACCGCCGCCCGATCTGATAATGAAGGCGGTAGAGGCAATCCTGAAGGGAGAACTTCCTGAGAAAGGATCAGTGCTGGCTCCCGACAAGTCCCTCTGCGATACCTGCCCCAGAGCAGACAGTAAGCCCGAGAAAATGTCTATAAAAGCGATAAAAAGACCCCATGAAGTAATAGCAGATCCTGAGAAATGCTTTCTTGTAGAGGGAATTATTTGTCTCGGGCCTGCCACAAGGTCTGGTTGCGGAGAGCGATGCATAAATGCCAATATGCCCTGTCGCGGTTGCTTTGGACCAGTAACAGGTGTGGTTGATCAGGGAGCCAAGGCATTCTCTGGAATCGCCTCCATACTTGGTATTGAGGATGAGGAGAGGATGGAAGATGAGGATGTGGAAAAACTCATTGACCAGATAGTGGACCCAGCAGGGTTATTCTACTTCTATTCCCTGCCGGCTTCAATACTAAGAAGGAAAAAGATGAGTTAGGGAGACAAAAGTGGGAAAGAAGAGAATAACCATAGATCCGATAACAAGGCTTGAGGGTCACGGAAAGATAGAGATATTCCTTGACGATAATGGGGATGTCGATAATGCATACTTTCAAGTGCCTGAGCTGCGAGGGTTTGAGAAGTTCTGTGAAGGCAGACCTGCAGAGGAGATGCCAAGGATAACGCCGAAGATATGCGGCGTATGTCCAACTGCCCATCACATGGCATCTACCAAAACACTCGATGACCTGTATAAGGTTGAACCAACCTCTCCAGCGAGGAAGATACGGGAACTGATGTACAACTCTTTCATGTTTGAAGACCATATACTCCATTTCTTCTTCCTCGGTGCTCCGGAGTTTGTTGTGGGACTTGATGCACCCCCAGCAGAAAGGAACATCCTGGGAGTAATCGGTAAGGTAGGACTTGAGATTGGCAAAAAGGTAATAGAGGCAAGGAAAAGGACACGCAATCTCATCACTATGATAGGCGGAAGGGTGATTCATCCTGTCTGCGGACTCCCAGGCGGTGTGTCGAAACCCCTTACCGAGGAGAACAGGGAAGAGGCAAAGGCTGCGGCAGATTATGTCCTTGAGTTTGCAAAATTTGCCCTGAAACTCTTTGATGATATTGTCCTCAAGAACAACGAATATGTAGATATCATAGCAGGAGACATATATAAACACAGTACCTACTACATGGGGCTTGTAGATGAAAACAATAAGGTCAACTTCTATGACGGTGATATAAGAGTTGTTGACCCAGAGGGGGTGGAGTTCGTCAAGTTCAAAGCTCAGGATTACATGAATCACATAAGTGAGCATGTGGAGCCCTGGTCGTATATCACATTCCCCTATCTTAAGAATATTGGCTGGAAAGGATTCGTAGACGGCAAAGACAGTGGTGTATACAGAGTTGCCCCACTTGCAAGACTGAATGTTTCCGACGGAATGGCAACACCGCTTGCCCAGGAGCATTACGAGAAGATGTACAGCGTGCTCGGAGGGAAACCCTTGCACAACACCCTTGCATTCCACTGGGCAAGACTGATAGAGGCTCTTTATGCTGCAGAGAGAGTAGTAGAACTGGCAAACGACCCTGAGCTCACAGACCCAAATGTCAGAAATCTTCCCACAGAAGTGCCAACAGAGGGTATCGGAGTGGTGGAGGCACCCCGGGGAACACTTTTCCACCATTACAAGACGGATGAAAGGGGTGTGATAACTGAGGCGAATCTTATAGTCGCCACGGTGAATAATGCGGCTGCTATCTGTATGTCGGTAGAGAAGGCGGCAAGAGGGCTGATAAAGAGAGGGAATGTATCCGAAAAACTTCTGAATATGGTAGAAATGGCATTCCGGGCGTACGATCCCTGCCTTGCGTGTGCCACTCATTCTCTCCCCGGGCAAATGCCGCTCGAGGTAAATATTCACAATTCCGGTGGTGAAGTCATAAAGACGTTGCGAAGATGAAAACTTTAGTGTTTGGATTGGGAAATCCAATTCTCTCAGATGATGGGGTTGGAATGAGAATTGCGCAAAAACTGAGAAATAGACTTCATAGTGTCGATGTCAAAGAGGGCGCCATTGCTGGGCTTTCTATCCTGGACGAAATACAAGGGTACGATAGGTTAATAATTATTGACTCTATAAAGTCAGAAAAAGGCCGACCGGGGCAATTTTATAAACTTAAGTTAGAAGAATTAAATACTACTACGCATTTAACATCGACTCATGGTATGGGACTTGCCACCACGATTGAACTGGGCAAGCAAATGGGCTATAAACTTCCAGGAGATATCGAGATTTATGCCATAGAGATAGAAAACAATACCGTATTCAGCGAGGACTGTACTGCGAGAGTAAAGGAAAGTATTCCAGGGATTGTCGATAAAATAATTGCCGAGTCCTTTAGAGACTTCCAAAAACAAGAAGAGAGAAAATGAGAATCGGAGTATATGTTTGCCATTGTGGTGGAAATATATCAGAGGTTGTGGATGTTAAGAAAGTAGCTGCATTTGCAGAAAAGCAACCTGACGTTGTGCTTGTACGGGATCATGAACATATGTGTTCTGAGGTGGGGCAAAAACTTGTCATAGATGATATTAAAGAGCACAAGTTGGACAAGGTTGTTATAGCTGCTTGTTCTCCCCAATTTCAAGGTTCTACTTTTAAGGCTACTCTGGAGAAAGCAGGTCTGTCTCCATACGTTCTGGAGATGTCCAATATTCGTGAGCAATGTGCCTGGCCCCATTTTGATTTTCCTGAGGAAGCAACAGAGAAGGCTAAGGAGCTTACTAGTATAGCCATAGCAAAGGCAAGGTTGGATGAACCGTTAACCAAAAAGACCTTCCCAATTGGCAAAAGAGTGCTGATTATTGGAGGTGGTATAGCAGGGATTCAGGCTTCTTTAGATTTAGGCGATGCGGGATTTGATGTTTACCTTGTTGAAAAAAATCCTTCTATCGGCGGTAAAATGCTTCAACTTTCTCGAACTTTCCCAACGGAGGACTGTGCTGCTTGTATTCTTTCTCCCAAAATGGCGGATGTCCCTGCCAATCCCAATATACATTTATTTACCTATTCAGAAATAGAAGATATTAAGGGATATCTGGGAAACTTCGAGGTTACTGTTAAGAAAAAACCTACTTATGTAGATCCGGCTAAGTGCACTTGTTGTGATGACTGTGTTGATGTTTGTCCTGTTGCTGTTCCCAATGAGTTAGATGAGGGACTTTCAACAAGAAAGGCAATTTACTTAGCTTCTCCTATTGCGGTGCCGCATTCCTATGTTCTGGATGATAAAGCATGTCTTGGGATATTTCCCTTAGCATGCGGCAAATGTCAGGAGGTTTGTGATCCAGGTGCAATTAATTTTGATGTGTATCCTGAAGAAATAAAGTTTACAGTTGATACTATTATTGTTGCTACAGGTTATGATATTTTTGATGCTACACAGAAAAAGGTTTATGGTTTTGGAAGGTATGAGAATGTGATAACTGCGCTGGATATGGAGCGGATGATAGTTTATGCTTCAGAGGGTAATCCTATGAGACCTATGGGTAAAAGGATTGCCTTTATTCAATGTGTTGGGTCGAGGGACGAACAAGTAGGAAATGAGTACTGTTCAAGAATATGCTGTATGTATGCCACCAAGCTTTCCCAGCTGCTTAAGCGTTCTGACCCTACAAGAGATATATATGTTTTTTATACTGATCTAAGGGCTTACGGTAAGGGGTTTGAGGAATATTATAAGCGGGCGCAGGGTGATGGTGTTAAATTTATACGGGGGAGGCCGGCAGAACTTATTGAAGATTCCCAAACCAATGAGATAACTCTGAGGGTAGAGGATACGCTAACTCGAAATATAATAGAAGCAGAATTTAACCTTGTAGTGCTTTCGGTAGGATTGCGTCCCAATAGGGGTACAGAGAAGATTGCAGATTTCTTAAGACTTGCTAAGAGTCCGGATGGTTTTCTTCAGGAAGCACATCCCAAGTTTAGACCTGTTGATACTCTCACTGACGGGGTTTTCGTTGCAGGAACCGTTCAGGGACCTAAAGACATTCCTGATACAGTAGCTCAAGCAAGTGCGGCTTCTTCCAGGGCTATTAGGTTGATGAACAGGGGTGAGTATGACGTTGATCCTGTTATGGCTTTTGTTCATACCTATGTTTGCGATGGATGTGGACTCTGCATTGAACAATGTCCCACCAATGCCATATCTCTTACCTCTCGTGATGAGAATTCTGATAAATCTTTATACCCGAAGGTTGCAAAAATTAATGAGGCTCTCTGTAAGGGATGTGGTAGCTGCATTGCTTCCTGCCCAAAGTATGCTCTGGATCTTCATTGTTACACAAACGAGCAGATGCTTGCCCAAATCAAAGCTGCTCTTGCGGATAAAAAAGATGGTGAAGTTCGCATATTGGTCTTTGCAGATGACATGGCATGCTACAGGTTAGCAGACAATGTTGGCACAGCCAAGATGTCTTATTCACTTGATTCTAGAATAATCAGGGTACCAAGTGGCAGCAGGATTTCACCAAAGTTGATGTTGCAAGCTTTTAGTCTTGGGGCAGATGGGATCCTGCTTGGTGAGAGTGAAGAGAAGTCTAGTCCATATCCTAACAGTATAGCAACGATAAAATCAAATATCTCTAAGGTAAAAGATATTTTAGAAAAAGAGAAGATAAATGGAAACAGAGTACGTTTTGTTCAGTTTGTCACTGTTATGTTGTCGGGCTTTGTCAATAATATAAATAGTTTGTCAGATTTTGTTAGAAAGTTGGGTCCAATTCCTTCTGAAGGATTAAAGCGTTTGGATAAGGATATAGATAAAAGATTATTTGGTGAAAGTCATGATAAATAAAATTGTGATTACTTCGGAAAATGTTGATTTTCTGAATAAAATTAGTGAACTCAGTGATCAGATAATAACGAGATGTGATCAATGCGGGGTCTGTTCTGGAAGCTGCCCCATGATTGCTGATATGGATATTACTCCCTCACAGATGATGAGAATGGTTCAGCTTGGACGGCAGGAGGTTATGGAATCGAAGGCAATGTGGATTTGTGCCTCTTGTTTCGCTTGTACAGTAAGGTGCCCACGGGGTTTAGATCTGTCAAGAGTTGCTGAGGCATTGAGACAGGTAAAACTGAGACAGGCTATCGATTATATTGATATAAATAATATATCGGATGATGAAATCGAGCGTCTTCCACAGATTGCCATGGTTAGTGCTGGCCGCAAGTTTACAGGATAGAAGAAGATGAACTTAGTAAAAGATAATAAAAAGATGAGAATACCGTATTTCCCTGGTTGTACTCTTAAAACAACGGCAAAAAATTTTGAGATATCTGCTCTGGCAGTTGCTGAATTAATGGATATTGAATTAGTTGAGCTCCCACGTTGGAATTGCTGCGGAACTGTTACTTCTCTTACCAGTGATGATTTAATGCGCCATCTTGCCCCAATACGCAATCTCGTGCGTGTAGAAGAAATGAATGAAAATGGTGAGATAAAGGATGAGTACAGATTGGTAGCATTATGTTCTATGTGTTTTAATGTGTTAAAACGGTCTAATTTGCGTGTGATGGAAAATTCTGAAGAGTTGGAGAAAATTAATAACTTTATGTATCTGGAAAAGGATTATAATGGAAAAGTAGAGGTTATACACTTTCTGGAATTGTTGAGGAACATCGGGTTTGATAAAGTCAAAGAAAAGGTAAAGTATGCTCTTACCGGATTGAAGGTTGCGCCTTATTACGGCTGTTTGATGTTACGGCCAAAAGAGATGGGAATAGACGATCCGGAAGATCCTACAATTCAGTCCGATCTTCTTGTGGCTCTTGGAGTTGAAACTATTAACAATCCGTTTAAAACCAGATGTTGTGGCAGCTATCAGACAGTACGTGACAAGTATGCAGTTGCTGAACTTACATACGATATTCTTAGTCGTGCAAGAAAAGAGGGGGCCGAGCTTGTTACAACAAGTTGTCCGCTTTGTATGTTTAACCTTGCAGGCAGGCAGAAAGAAGTAATGGAAAAGCATCCTGAATTTAAGCCAATGCCGGTATTGTATTTTACCCAATTGATGGCGCTTGCTTTTGGATTGGATGAGAAATATTACGGTTTCGATCAAAATTATATAGATCCGCGAGCATTATTAAGGAAAAAAGATCTTTTAAACTGAGGGAATATCATGGCTGAAAGAAAGATAAGCGTAATGGATAGTGTAAGGAAGGCAAGTCAGTCAGTTATTGCAGGCGTAGATGAAAAAGATATAAAACACTGGGTGGAAATTTATATCATGGGCAAAGCCTATAAGGTACCTGCTGACCTGACTATTATGCAGGCCATGGAATATGCAGGGTATAGACTGGTGCGAAGTTGTGGTTGCAGGGCTGGATTCTGCGGTGCCTGCTCTACTGTCTATAGAAAAAAAGGAGAATACAAACTTCAGACTGCGATGGCTTGCCAGACAAGGGTTGAGGATGGGATGTTTCTCGTCCAGATACCATTTTCTCCTGCAGAGAAACCCTTGTATGACATTAAAAAAGTGAAATATGAACCTTTTGTATTGCTGAAATATTTTCCTGAGATTTCCAGATGTCTTAGCTGTAATACTTGTACAAAGAGCTGTCCACAGGATTTACAAGTTATGGATTACGTTCAAGCTGCTCTTAAGGGTGACTTTAAAGCTATTGCAGAGGATTCGTTCGAATGTATTCAGTGTGGGCTTTGTGCGATCAGATGCCCTGCAGAAATTGTGCAGTACCATATGGCTCAGTTTGCAATGAGAATGTACGGCAGGTATGGAACTCTCAGAGATAAGAATGTTGAAAAAAGAATAAGAGAAATAGAAAAAGGTGAGTTTGATAAAGAGTTTGATAGAGTTATGAATTTGAGTATGGATGAACTTAAAAAGGTTTATACAGAGCAGCAAAATACGAGAGAAGTTTATTAAGGAGGATTAAGATGGCCGAACTTAAATTTATTGGTGGATATCCGGTTTATATGCGAGAATCAATCAAGCTTGTTGAAAAGACACGTCCAAAAAGGATAGGGAAATTACTTCCTCAGATGACATCGCGTGAAAGAGTGGATATTCTGAATCTTTGCCATCCAGATTATGCTCCAGGTGGTAAAAGAGCTTTAAAAATAGGACCAAATCGTGGGGATGTTGTTCCTAATGAAGTAGCTGATTTATTTGAAGCATATCCACTTATTGACCCAGACAAGATTGATTTAAGTAAAGTAGATTATGAAATGGACATTTTGATAGTAGGTGGTGGACTCGCTGGGACCAGTGCTGCGCTTCTTGCGAATGACAATGGAATTCCGACAGAAAGAATCTTGCTTGCGAATAAACTACGCCACGGTGATGCAAATTCTATGATGGCTCAGGGTGGAACTCAGGCTGCTGACAGAGCCAATGATTCTCCGGTGCTTCACTATATAGATGCTATTGGTGGAGGCCATTTTACAAACAAACCCGATGTTCTCAGGGCACTTGTGGAAGATGCTCCAGGAGTGATAAAATGGCTTGAAGGTCTTGGTGCTCTGTTTGATAAGAATGATGACGGGACTTTTGTGGAATTAACAGGTGGTGGTACTTCGAGGAGAAGACTGCATGCCTGTGCTGACTATACAGGGCTGGAGGAATTAAGAGTAATAAGAGACGAGTTCAGGAATAGAGATATCCCAGTTCTTGAATTTTATCCTGCGGTTGAGCTTCTAACCGATGAAGAGAACAAAGTAGTTGGTGCAATACTGTGGAATATGGAAACAGAGGAATATAAAATCGTTAAGTCAAAGGCAACTGTTCTTGCTACCGGTGGTTTTGGGAGACTTCATATTAGAGGATTCCCAACGACCAACCATTACGGCGCTACATACGATGGGCCTGTCATGGCTTACAGGACAGGAGCAAAATTGAGAGATCCTGATACTGTTCAATACCATCCTACAGGGGCTGCATATCCACAGCAAATCATTGGACTTCTACTCACCGAAAAACTGAGGACAAGTGGTGCTCAACCAGTCAATAAAAATGGAGAAGAGTTTGTCTTTCCGCTTGAGCCGCGCGACGTTGAAGCTGCTAGTTTTATACGAGAATGTTATATAAGAAATAATGGGATAACAACACCTACAGGAATGAAAGGAATATGGCTGGATACACCTCTAATAGATATTCTTAGTGGTAAAGGTAAGACAGAAAAAGCTTTTCCTGCTATGGTAAGGATGTTCAAACGATTTGGTATCGATATGATAAAGGATCCAGTGTTGGTTTTCCCAACACTTCATTATCAGAATGGTGGTGTAGAAACAGATCCACAGGGTTCTACTAATGTAAAGGGGTTATTTGTTGCAGGTGAGGTTTCTGGAGGCGTTCATGGCAAGAACAGACTGATGGGAAACTCGACTCTTGATTGTATGGTGTTTGGAAGAAGAGCAGGGATGCATTCAGCAGAATATGTGAAAGAGGGTGTAAAAGTAGGCAAGTTGGGTTTTAAACACGTAGAAAAATATATTCAGGAGCTAAAATCCGCAGGGATAAAAACAGATAGAAGAGCACCATTGTTGCTGCCTGACTACAGAGGGAAAGCAGTCCTTGCAAGAGCTATCGATATATTTTAGTTCGGGTTTTAATATAGTTTTTGATTTGTAAAAAATAATGCTTGCTATTAATTATTGGAATATTAAGTTGCTTAACAATAAGTAACTTAAAAGCAATTTAATCTGAACAGCTTTATGATTATCGAACTAGAATTTCGGCTTTCTATCTCGCTCAATTCAATTTACAGGATAGTTGCTTATAAAAATTTTGGGGCTAGACGGCCTACTTTGTCAGTAGGCTTTTTTGCAGGGTTTCTTTTTGCTTAACAGAAAGGCGCGCGATGAAGATTCACGAGTACCAGGCTAAGGAAATATTTAGAAAATATTCTATTCCTGTTCCTGATGGGAAGATGGTCGAAGATCCCGGTGCAGCAAGAAAACAGTCAGAGAAAATCGGGAAAAAGGTTGTAGTTAAAGCACAGGTTCACGCTGGTGGGAGAGGGAAAGCAGGTGGCATTAAGCTTGCAAATACTCCTGAAGAGGCAGAGCTCAGAGCCAGAGAAATTATCGGGATGAATTTAGTGACCCACCAAACTGGTCCGCAGGGAAAGCTTGTCCTGAAAGTTTTAGTTGAAGAAGCTCTGGAAGTAGAGCAAGAGCTTTACCTCGGCATGGTCCTGGATAGAGATAACTCAAGAATAGCTGTAATTGCCTCGGAAGAGGGTGGAGTAGAAATTGAAGTTGTCGCGGCCAAATCACCGGAGAAGATTATTAAAGAAGAAATTGATCCAAAAGCAGGAATTCAGCCATTCCAGGCGAGAAAAATTGCATTTGGGCTTCATCTACCTCTGGAGCTCATTAGTGAAGCAGCCAAACTTATCATGAATCTCTATCATCTTTTTGTAAGCACGGATGCTTCTCTGTCAGAGATAAATCCTCTGGTTATAACAAAAGACGGCCGGTTACTGGCTGCTGATGCCAAGATCAACTTTGACGACAACGCACTCTATAGACATCCTGATATTCAAGAACTCCGCGACATCCACGAAGAAGAACCGAGCGAAGTTGAAGCTTCCAGTCATAAACTAAGTTATGTGAAGCTGGATGGAAATGTTGGCTGCATGGTCAACGGTGCTGGTCTTGCTATGGCAACGATGGATATTATTAAACTTCACGGGTCAATGCCGGCAAACTTTCTCGATGTAGGTGGTGCAGCCTCTTCAGAAAGAGTTGAGCAGGCATTTCGTATTCTGCTATCAGATAAGAATGTTAAGGCTGTTTTAATCAATATCTTTGGGGGGATTGTGCGCTGTGATCGGGTGGCAAGTGGTGTTGTAGAAGCTGCAAAACGTTTAGAGATCAAAGTTCCGATCGTTGTTAGGCTTGCTGGTACGAACAGCGACATCGCTGGAGAAATTCTTAAAAAATCTGGTTTGAAGTTCACCGTTGCCAGTGACCTCAAAAATGCTGCAAAGAAAGCTGTGGCAGCGGCTCAAGGATAAAATCGGTTTTAAAAAGCTAAAAGTATAAAGAGGTTTTTGATGGGTATTCTCGTTGATGATACGACTCGTGTTATTGTTCAAGGAATTACCGGGAACGAAGGTACTTTTCATTCCAAGCAGATGATGGAATATGGAACAAAAGTCGTAGCTGGAGTGACACCAGGGAAAGGTGGTCAGGTCCATCAAGGAGTCCCAGTTTTTAATACAGTGGCTGAAGCAGTGGAGAAGACAGGAGCCAACACTTCTGTGATTTTTGTACCTCCGGCCTTTGCAGCAGATGCAGTGATGGAGGCAGCGGATTCAAATGTAAAACTTATCGTCTGCATAAGCGAAGGAATTCCAATTCTTGATATTGTTAAGGTTACAACCTATCTTAAAGGAAAGGATGTTCGTCTTATTGGGCCTAACTGTCCGGGTATTATTACACCTGGAAAGTGTAAAATTGGGATTATGCCTGGTTTTATTCATAAGCCCGGAAAAGTGGGTGTCCTTTCACGAAGTGGAACCCTGACCTATGAGGCAGTGGATCAATTGACAAAGGAAGGATTAGGTGAATCTACCTGTATTGGTTTGGGTGGAGACCCTATTATTGGTACCCGATTCATCGATGGTCTAAAACTATTTAAAGATGATCCACAGACCGAAGGGGTAGTTCTTATTGGCGAGATTGGTGGAACAGATGAAGAGGTAGCTGCTCAGTACATTAAAGAAGAATTTAACAAACCTGTAGTGGTCTTTATTGCCGGAAGGACAGCTCCTCCGGGTAAACGGATGGGACACGCCGGAGCAATTATTGCTGGTGGAAAAGGTACTGCTAAGGAGAAAATAGAAAGTCTACGGGAGGCAGGTGTAACTGTGGCTGATTCTCCAGCAGAAATTGGCATCACGATGAAAAAGTTATTGGGAGGTTAATACTTCTTAGATGGAAAAGTCATTCGCGAATAGTCGAGTAACTTCTCCCCTTCCTACTTTTCCTCACTGTTTTGTCTGTGGATCAGACAAAGATTGTGGATGAAGAGAACAATTTTTATGCAAAAGCAATAGCCAAGATTATACCAGTTCATTTGAATTAGAGGGATTAATTATGAGAGATATTGAAACAGAGAAACTTAAAAGTATTGTTGGCGAGAAGAATGTGCAGGATGATCCAGCCGATCTTTATGTCTACGGTTCTGACGCATCAGTTCATGAATCACCAGCATCAGTCGTTGTAAAACCAAAAACAATAGAAGAGATACAGCAAATAATGTGTTATGCCAATGATGAGTTGATTCCAGTCATTCCAAGAGGTTCAGCTTCCAGTACATCAGGTCATACAGTTCCAATAGACGGCGGTATTGTTATGGATTTAAAATTAATGAATAGAATTCTTGAAATAAGACCGGAAGATATTTACTGCAAAGTTGAGCCGGGTGTAATTGATGATGACTTAAACCGTGCTCTCAAGCCCCACGGTTTCTTTTGGCCACCAGCACCAGCCTCTTCAAGGATTGCAACTATTGGTGGGGAGATTGGGGCTAATGCATCAGGGATGAGGTCTGTAAAATATGGCGCTACAAGAGATTCAGTCCTTGGGATGAAGGTTATCCTCGCAAACGGAGATTTAATTACACTGGGCTCAAATACAAGGGTAGCAACAGCAGGCTATCCAATTGAGAGAATCATAGTTGGCTCTGAAGGAACGCTTGGTATAGTAGTAGAGGCAACATTAAAAATTGTTCCTCTACCAAAATTAAGATGTATGGGTATAGCAAAGTTTAATAAAGTAGAGGATGCAGGTAAAGCAGTAACAGATGTAATATCAAGTGGTGCATCACCATCAATGCTTGAATTGATGGACAATATAGGCATAACTGCTGTAAATAAGAATCTTAACCTTGGATTACCTGATGTAGCAGCAATTATACTATTTGAAGCTGATGGAATGATAAAAGAAAGTGTAGATTATGAAATGGAAAAGATAAAAAATATCTGCGAGAAAGATAAGGGTTTTAATATTGAAATGAGTTATGATGCCAAAGAGCGCACCAGAATATATACAGGAAGGAAAAAACTATTTGCATCTCTCTCAAGATATAAGGAAGGAATAATTTGTACAGATCTTGCAGATGATATGGCGGTTCCAAACTCAAAAATTGCAGAAACTGCTCATGAAATTCACAAGATTGCTGAGCGGAATAATGTAATAATGTCTGTATATGGACATTGTGGCTCAGGAGTTCTACACACGAAAATAATGTTTGATGTAACGAATAAGAAAAAATGGGATGATGCAAGTAAAGCAGCATCCGAATTATATGATTATGTTCATTCAGTTGGTGGAACAACTTCTGGGGAGCATGGGATTGCACTTTCCAAAGCACCTTTTTGGAAAAAAGAGAAGGCAGATTCACTTAATGTAATGAGGTCTATAAAGAAAGCTCTTGACCCTAACAATATCTTAAATCCACATAAATTACAGGATGCACCAGATAATTGGCTCACAGCAACCAGGTTAAGATATCGAGTTAGATAGTAGGAGAATAAGATGGAAACCAAATACTTAAAAGAATGGGAAAATGAGCTAAATATATGTATAAGGTGTGCCTATTGCTTTGAGGGTTGCCCTATATTCAAGCAACTTGGATGGGAAGCAGATGGTGCAAGAGGAAAACTTGTCCTCTCTTATGGTTTGCTTAGTGGTGAACTTAAACCCTCCAAGTATATTGCAGACAAAATATTCCAGTGTAGCTTTTGTCAGGATTGTATGGAGAGATGTTCAGCAAATGTGCGAGTTATAGACATTTTGACTGCTGCGAGAGCAGATTTGGTAAATGCTGGATTTAAATATGATGCACATTTAGAGCTTTTAGATAAAATTAAACGCACAGGTAATATCTTTGGCGAGGAGATTGAGCCTCCAATTCAGGATGGAGAAACTCCGGTATTACTTGGATGTCGTTTGCTTGAGAGAAAGGATGATTCAATAAGATACCTTGAAATATTAAAAAAGTTAGGCATAAAACCTAAAGTAGTGGATGAGACCTGCTGTGGCATGCCATTTGGAGTGCTTGGTTATAAAGAAGACCTCAAAAAGCAACAGGAGAAATTTCGCAAAAGACTTCCCTATAAGGAGTTTATATGTATGTGCACAACCTGTATGTTCTTTATTATGAAAAACTACCCTGACCTCAAACCCAAATATGTGATTGAGGAAATTGCAGAGAGACTGCCTCATTATAATACTAAAAAACTTGGCTTAAAAGCAACTTATCATGACCCTTGTAATTTAGCCAGAGGTATGGGTATGGTTAATGAGCCAAGAGAGATATTAAAACAAATTGGTGTGGAACTTGTTGAACTTCCAACCCATGGTAAACAGGCAGAATGCTGTGGTGGAGGTGGTGGGTTACTTACTACAGATAATCCACTTGCTAAAAAGCTCTCAGAAAAGCGTGTGAATCAGGCTTTAGATTTAGGAGTAGATACACTCACAACCCTATGTCCAACCTGTGAATTTAATTTAGGGGATGTAGCTAAAAAGAATGGTGGAAAACTTAAGGTTATAAATCTCCTTGATCTTGTCTATGAAGCTATTTGTTAGAACATTTATCTAGTGTATGTCCAAAATGTCGTTTTTTCGATAAATGGAAACTTGACTTATCCGGCAGTTGCCGGATGAGTTAAGTTGACTTATTTCAATGAGTTAGAAACCTTAAGTCAAGTCAGCTAAAGCAAACTTAACTCAAGGTTTCATACTTTATAGACAAACTCTATATAGTCTGTATATATAGAGTAATAGTTAATATGGGGTTCAGGTCGAATTTCGCCTGAACTAATTCTAGAGACATTTAAATGCGAGGCTTGGGGAGTGCTTATTGCGAGCTGTCCTGATGATAAATGTGAACATGATGGTAATTATAAAACAAGAAGAAGAGTCATTCTGCTAAAAGGAACGCTTAAGCAATTTAGTATTGAACCTCAAAGACTTAAATTGGACTGGATTAATAAGAGCGAATTTGCTAAATTTAAATAGTCAATTGATCAATTTGTTGCTGAAATGAGTATATTATGTTCCATAAATTTTTATGATTAGAAAAAGTGTAATACCGATCCCGATAAAACTTGCTTTGCAATGCCGTTTGCTGTGCTTGTCGGAAAAGAGGGATTTATTAACCAACATATTAAATGAGGAAAATTAGGATTTTAGATGCTTTTTAATTATTGGACCTTTTGATATCTTTACTTGTTTAAATATAAAGTTTAATAAGAAAAACATTTAATTCCTTACATTTTTATATGCTTACAAAAATTAAACTCCGAACAAAATTAATTCTGAGTTTTTTATCGGTAATTGTTATTGTTGGTGTTACATCTACTTTAGTAGGTGTATACTTAATTGGCGATAGAATAGTGAAACAAGCTCAGGAGAAGGTGGAATTAGATCTCAATTCAGCAAGAGAAGAGTATAAAAATAAAATCAGAGAAATTCAGGCTTCAATTCGTTTAACTACACTTAGGTTCTTTTTAAGAGATGCTATCTTAAAAAATGATGTAAAGAGGCTTGAGGTAGAACTTAAGAAAATAAGAAAAAGAGAGTTGCTGGATATACTTACTCTTACTGATAAAGATGGAAGGGTTCTTATTAGAGCACGGAACCCTGAAGCTTATGAGGACAATCAGTTGGGTGATGATATTGTAAGAGAGGTGATTCGCCAGAGGAAAATAGTAGCATCAACTCAGATAATTTCAAAAGATGAACTTCTGAAAGAAGGGGAAGATCTTGCAAAACAGGCGCATATTGAGTTTATTTCGACTCCAAAAGCAAAATCAAGGCCTAAAAAAGAAGAGACTTCAGGGATGGTGATAAAAGCAGCAGCTCCTGTTTTTGATTATAACGGGAATTTAATCGGTATCTTATATGGAGGAAATCTGCTTAATAGGAATTATGAGATTGTTGATAAAATAAAGGATATAGTTTATAGAGGAGAAACATATAGGGGAAAAGACATTGGCACTGCTACAATATTTCAGGGTGATTTACGCATTTCAACCAATGTAGAGAGAAAGGATGGGACAAGAGCTATAGGTACGCGAGTATCCGAAGAAGTGAACAACCAGGTTTTAGTAAAGGGTAAGCCATGGTTTGACAGGGCATTTGTCGTTAATAATTGGTATATAACGGCTTACGAACCTATAAGAAACATCAAAGATGAAGTAATTGGCATTTTGTATGTTGGAATACTTGAAGAGAAGTTCGTAGATATGAAAAGACAAACTATGTTGACATTTTTGGGTATAACATTTGTCGGAATTGTCATCGCTTTTGCTATTTCACGTATTCTTGGGAATAGTACAATAACAAAGCCAATTCGGTTACTTATTTCTGCTTCTAATAAATTTGCAAAAGGAGACCTGGATCATAGAGTTGAATATAGAAATAAAGATGAGATCGGAGAATTGGGAACAGCATTTAATTATATGTTAGATTCAATAAAGGAGAGAGATGAGAGATTAAAGGAATATACTAAGCAGGAAATAATGAAGTCTGAAAGATTAGCTATGGTGGGGCAATTAGCAGCAGGCGTTGCTCATGAAATCAATAACCCTCTTGGAAGCATTTTGATATATAGTCATCTTTTGCTTGAGGATTTGCAAAAAGAGGACCCCAGGAGAGCGAATATTGAGAAAATAGCAAACCAAGCCACACGTTGTAAGAAGATTGTAAAAGGGTTACTGGATTTTTCTCGTCAAACTGAACCTGAGATGAAACTCTCTGATATAAATATGATAGTTAAAGAGGTTCTATCTCTTGTTGAAAGGCAGGTGATGTTTCATAATATAAAAGTAATAAAAAAATTGTCCCCAGACCCACCACCAATTCTGCTTGATAAAAATCAGATACAGCAGGTACTTATGAATATTATTCTTAATGCTGCTGAGGCTATGGATGGGCAAGGTAAGTTGACAGTTGAAACCTCCTCTGATGAAGAATATGTAAGGATAAAATTTACTGATACAGGATGTGGAATCTCAGAAGAGAATATGAAAAAGCTATTTCAACCATTTTTTACAACTAAAGAGACGGGTCATGGAACGGGTCTCGGGCTATCAATAAGCTATGGAGTTATCAGAAAGCATAAAGGAAAGATAAATGTAAGCAGCGAAATTGGAAAGGGAAGCACTTTTACGATTGTTTTACCCGTAAGAGAGAAGAACGACCAAAAAACATGAAAATATTAGTTATTGATGATGAAGAGTATATGCGTGATTCCTGCCGCCAGATGCTTTCTCGTAGAGGACATAAGGTTGAAATTGCTGAAGATGGGAATCAAAGTCTTAAAATTATGGCAGATAGGGACTTTGACATTGTAATTCTGGACTTAAAAATGCCAGGGATTAGTGGTATGGAAGTTTTAAAAAGGATAAGAAGTGATACTCCTGAGACTATTGTAATTGTTATTACTGGATATGCTACTGTTGAATCAGCTGTTCAGGCAATGAAATTAGGAGCATACGATTTTCTTCCGAAACCTTTCAATCCTGATGAACTGAATGCAATTATCAAAAGAGCTGAGGAAAAGAGAAAAATAGCAATAGAAAATATATATCTTCGTGAGCAGTTAAAAAAATATCTCGGAATGGATGAGATAATTGGTGAAAGTGAACAGATAATAAAAATTAAAGAGTTAATAAGAAAGGTCGCTCCTACAGACAGTACCGTTTTGATTTCAGGTGAGAGTGGTACGGGCAAAGAACTTGTAGCTAGAGCAATTCATCACTATAGTGATCGGAAAAATAAACCTTTTGTTACTGTTGATTGTGGCAGTCTTGTTGAGACTTTGTTTGAAAGTGAACTTTTTGGACATATCAAAGGTTCTTTTACCGGAGCTATAAATACGAAATATGGGAAATTTGAAATTGCTAATACTGGTTCAATATTTTTTGATGAGATAGCAAATATCGGCATAAATATTCAGAGTAAATTGTTAAGAGTAATTCAGGAGCGAGAAATTACAAAAGTCGGAAGTACACATACTGTTAATATAGATATCAGGATTATTTCTGCAACAAATAGAAATCTCATAGGAGAAATAAAAAATGGCAACTTTCGTGAAGACCTATTTTACAGATTGAGTGTGGTTCCTATACATTTGCCACCTTTGCGAAGTCGAAGAGATGATATACCTGTATTAGCAAATTATTTTTTACACAAGTTTAATTTAGAAAGAAAGAAGAAAATAGAAGCTATATCAGATAGAGCAATGAAGGAGTTGATTAAATATAGATGGCCAGGAAATGTGAGGGAGCTACAAAATGCTATAGAACGTGCTGTCGTGCTTGCTGAAGGAAATATTATAGAATCCACCCATCTATTTTATCGTCCTTTTATTAATAGCGAACGGTCTTTCCCGGGTACGACAGATAATGAGAAACTCACTAATTCTACTCTTGAATCGGTAGAGATGGAGCATATATTGAAAATTTTAAAGAAATGTAACTGGAATAAAAGCAAAACTGCAAGATTGCTAGAAATAGACCGTAAAACACTCCGCTTAAAAATGGAAAAATATGAAATAAAACCTGACTGATGTTAGATAAGTATGAGTTATAATTCTCCATGACCGGGGTAAAACTCCCCACTAAGTAAACAGTCCCAACTATTTAGAAACAACTATATAAAAATATTATTTAGTCGCAAATTGTTGCATAACAAAAGGTTAGAGCTTAGCCTTGCTGGTTATTGTATTATTTGGTATAGAGTTTGGAAGTGTAAAATAAAGGAAAGGTGTTAAAATGACAGAGAATATTAAAATACTTATAATTGATGATGATGAATCCATGCGCGATGCATGTGTACAGGTATATGCTAAAAATAATTATATTGTAGATGTTGCTAGTGATGGTGTTACGGGCTTACAAAAGATTAAAGATATAAATCCCGATCTTGTGCTTGTTGACCTGAAAATGCCCGGAATAAGTGGCATGGTTGTTCTTGAAGAGATTAAAAAGATTGACCCGGAAATTGTTACCGTAGTTATTACTGGTTATGCAACTGTAGACTCGGCAATAGAATCAATAAAGAAAGGTGCATACGATTTTTTAACTAAGCCATTTACTCCGGGAGAGATTAGACTAATTACTAAAAGAGCCCTTGAAAAGAGGCGTTTAACCATTGAATCAAATCGTTTACGGCAAGAGAAAGAAAAAATGAGAGAAAGATTTATTAGCATGGTTTCACATCAACTTAGGACTCCTCTTGTTGCTGTGCAGCAATATTTTGAAGTAATTCTCGGTGGTATGGCTGGTGAAGTCACTGATGAACAAAGAGAGATGCTGGAGAGGTCTAAAATTCGCATTGATCAGCTGATATATTTAATCAAGGACTGGCTTAATCTATCAAAGATAGATGCTAATAGGATTGTAAAAAAATTGGCATCGATAAATGTAACTTCAATTTTCACTAATATTTTTAATTTGATGCAGACAATTGCAAAGGAAAAGAATATTACTCTAAAGATGGATATTCCTGAAGATCTTCCTGAAATTTCTGGTGATAAGGGGACTCTGGAACAGGCGTTCTTAAATTTGGTTGACAATGGAATAAAGTATGGTAAAAATGGTGGGAATCTATTAGTTAGTGCAAAGGAAAATGGTGAATATATAGAAGTGAGTATTTCTGATAATGGTATCGGAATTCCAGAGGATAAATTGCCTTTTATCTTCGAACAATTTTATCAAGTTGAACCTAAATCTGATAGTACCGGCTTGGGCTTATCAATTGCAAAAAGGATAATGGATGCTTATTCCGCTACTATCAAGGTAACAAGTAAACCTGAGAAGGGGAGTACTTTTACAGTGCTTTTAACAAAAAGTGAGGAGGAGAAATGAAAGGAGCAAAAATTTTACTCGTAGATGATGATGTCGATTTTTGCAAATCTACAACTAAAATATTGGAAAGTAATGGACATGATGTTGTCACGGCATTCGATGGAAAAGAGGCGCTACGGAAGTTTAAAAAGGAGAAACCTGACCTTGTAATATTGGACATAATGTTGCCGGGTGAAGATGGTTTTTCAATATGCAGTGAGTTAAAGAAAATGACAGGATTATTGGAGATACCAATTCTTATTTTGACATCTGTCAGTACCGAATTTGAAGGAGAAAAATATGCAGAGAGAATCGCTTTATACCACAATGCCGATGATTTTGCAGAGAAACCCATTGATCCAAAAGAATTACTTGCAAGAGTCTATGCATTGATTACTCGAAGGAAAATCACTGTCTCTGAACCGACAAATAAAAAGAAAGTACTGATTATTGATAGTGATATAGATTTTGTACGCTCAATGCGGGAGTTATTAGAATCGAATGATTTTGAAGTACAGTCTGCAGATACTGCAAATGGGGGAATTAAGATGGCTAAGGCGATGCTGCCTGATCTTATATTAATAGATGCTATGCTTCCAGATAAAGACGGCTTTACAGTATCACGTGAATTAAAGACAAATACTCGAACATATAATATACCCATTATTATGCTAACAGCCCTTGATAAGCAATTTAGAAAGCCCGATTTTGTGCGTACTATGGCTGGTACACATAAGGTAGATGAGTTTATTCCTAAACCAATAAAGTCTGAACATATATTGGAAATAATAAAGAAGTATGCACAATAAAATCGGATACTTATTTCTTATTTTGCGATCTTTCTTTTTATATAGATTTAAGATTAGGAGTAATATCAGATGCTTATAAGAATGAGATGAGCAATTATAAAACATTATTTACTGTTATTTGCATCGATTCTTATGATATTATGGTTTTATGTGAATTACTTCCTCGACCTTTCCAACAACTACTGGAAAGGAGAGATAGTGATAATTAGGAGAAAAAATGGACAAAAAGAGAATCTTTATTATTGATGATGATGTTGATTTCGTAAAAGCAGTTAAGATTATACTGGAAAAGAATTCTTATGAATGTGCTTGCGCATATTCGGCAAAAGAGGGTCTTGAAAAAGTCAAGGAAGTTAAGCCTGACTTAATTGTACTCGATATAATGATGGAACATATTACAGCTGGTTTGGGAGTTGTTAATAAACTAAGAAATCCCGACAGAAGTTCACCATATTTTGAATGTTCTAAGATTCCGATATTAATAGTTACGAGTATCCAGAAGATAATGGAAACAAATTTTAAGGAAATAGCCGGTACACAACTTCTGCCCGTAGATGACTTTCTTGAAAAGCCGGTTCCGGCTAAAGTGCTTATATCGAAAGTAAAATCTCTAACTAAGACAATATCTCTTGAAGAACTTCTTGCCAGGGCAAAGAAACCAGGTGAAGATGCTATGGAATTGCATCCTTATTATCATGGTAAGATTTCAGTTGTACCTAAATGCTGCATCAGGGATTTCAATGATTTTGCAATCTGGTATACACCTGGAGTTGCTGAACCTTGCCTTAATATTAAAATGGATCCGCAAAAAGTTTATGAGCATACAAATAAGGCTAATCTTGTTGCTATTGTATCTGATGGAACAAGAGTTTTAGGTCTTGGTGATATAGGACCTGAAGCCGGTCTGCCTGTAATGGAGGGAAAGGCTATCCTTTTTAAATATTTAGGTGGTGTTGACGCTTTTCCTATAATGTTGGATACCAAGGATCCAGAAGAAATAATTACTGCATGTAAGTGGTTGAAGCCAACATTTGGTGGAATAAATCTGGAGGATATTGCTAAACCAAAGTGCTTCTATATTTTGGACCGACTAAGAAAAGAAATGAATATTCCTGTGTGGCATGATGACCAGCAAGGAACAGCGGCAGTAACTTTAGCTGGATTAATAAATGCACTAAAATTTGTTGAGAAAGAGATAGGAGAAGCAAAGATAACAATGATAGGAGCCGGTGCTTCGAATTATTGTATTGCAAGAGTTATAATTAGTGCAGGTGTTAATCCTGAAAATATAATAATGGTTGATACTAAGGGTACACTTCATAAAAATAGGAAAGACCTTGATAATCCAGAGAATAAAGAGAAATGGGAAATGTGTGAAAAAACAAATGTCGAAGGAAGAATAGGGGGAATTCCTGAAGCTCTGAAAAGTGCAGATGTTTGTATTGCTTTGTCGAAATCTGGACCAGGTGTAATTAAACCTGAGTGGATAAAAAGCATGGCAAATGATGCAATAGTTTTTGCATGTGCCAATCCTGTTCCGGAAATATGGCCCTGGGAAGCAAAAGAAGCTGGTGCAAAAATAGTTGCAACCGGAAGATCGGATTTTCCTAATCAGGTCAATAATTCTCTGGGATTCCCTGGAATATTTAGGGGAGCTCTTGATGTAATGGCAAAAACGATAACAGATGAGATGTGTATAGCAGCAGCTTACGAGCTCGCAAAATGTGCTGAAGATAAAGGTTTTTCAGAAGAGTACATAATCCCCAGTATGGATGAATGGGAAGTTTATCCAAGAGAAGCGACTGCTGTGGGAATGAAAGCAATAGAACAAGGTGTTGCCAGAATAATGATGTCAAGAGAGGAATTGTATAAGAAGGCGGAAACCATGATAAAACTTGCTCGGGAAGAAACTGAGTCTTTAATGAAAAATGGTTTTATAAAAATGCCTAAAAAACAGGAGGCGAAATGATCATATTATGCCTTAATTGCGGAAGTTCATCTGTAAAATATAGGCTATATGACTGGGATAAAAAGGAAACTATTACTACAGGAATCGTTGAGAGAGTTACAACTAGTGGCAGTTTTTGCGTACAGGAAGTCACTGGGCGGAACAGTGTAAGGGTTGATAGAGAATGTCCAACACATCGCGAGGCGATAAAGCTTATTATTGAAATGCTTACATCTCCAAAAGATGGTGTAATCAAAGACCTTAAAGGAATATCTGCAGTTGGACATCGTGTAGTTCATGGAGGTGAGAGGTTTGCTAAATCTGTTATTATAACCGAAGAAGTTCTTGACGAATTTAAAAAATTAGCGGATCTGGCTCCACTTCATAATCCACCAAATATACTTGGTATAGAAGCGGCAAAAGAGTTGTTACCAAATGCTCCGCATATGGCTATTATGGATACAGCGTGGCATCAAACAATGCCTAAATATGTATTTACATATGCTCTGCCTTATGAATGGTATGAGAAATATAAAATAAGAAGTTATGGATTTCACGGGACATCACTTCTGTATGTTTCGAGAAGAGCATCAGTTCTTCTTGGTAAAGACCCCTTTGAATGCAATCTCATTATATGCCACATTGGGAATGGTGTGTCTTTAAACGCTGTGAAAAATGGAATATCTTTTGATACAAGTATGGGTTTTACACCATTAGAAGGATTGGTGATGGGGACGAGAGCTGGAGACCATGATGCAGCTATTGATTTCTATATAATGGATAAGGAGAACTATTCAACCGGGGAGATGAATTCAATACTTAATGAAAAATCCGGTATCCTGGGTATAACCGGTAAATATACTGACAGGCGTGATGTAATTGAAGCAGCAGAAAGAGGCGATGAGAGAGCTAGATTAGCACTTGATATTGAGGCATACAGGATTAAGAAGTATATAGGTTCTTATGCAGCAGCAATAGGTAGTATAGATGCTATCGTCTTTACAGCAGGAGTTGGTGAGATGTGTGATCTTATAAGGGCAAAAGCTCTGGATGGTTTGGATTTTATGGGAATAAAATATGATAAAGAAAAAAATAAGATTGCTAAGACGAGAAATGCGGAATGTGATATCAGTGCTGGGGATTCCAGGGTAAAGATTTTTATAATTCCAACAGACGAAGAAAGAGTTTTTATAGAAGATGTTGCAGCTCTTTTTGAAAAATCAAGGGGTTATAAGATAAGATATACTTACAGATTCCAGTCGCCGAATTATAGAAATTCACTTCGAGATAGTGAATTTGAGAAAGAGTGTGAAAAGAATCCAGAACTTCGGAAAGTAGTAGCTAAAGTAAATTAGGTAATTAATTTTTGATTGATTTCAAAATCACAATAAATCTTTAATACTTACTGATAATAAGTGGTATTTTAGGATAAGATAGGGAAATGCCTTTCAGAAGACTCAACCTAAGAAAATTTCTCTTATAACATGATATTTTAGGTTTGGTTTTCTGGAAGTGTTTACTTTTATCAATAAAATTCAGGGGAATGTTATACTTCAACAATTTTGATAATTTTTTAGTATATTTATAACTATAAAATTTCTTTTATAATTGGATAAATTAATTTAAAATATTGAGGATCATGAAAGATGTAAGTAAATTTCAAGTTAAAATTGAGTAAAAGTCCAAATGGTGATTAAAATTTATTGTGGAAAAGAAGAAAAAATCACTAAAATAAAAAAATATAATCTTCCAAGGTTATCAATAATAACATATTAGGGGGTATTATGGAGAAAGTATCAATCATTGGCAGTGGCAATGTAGGAGTTGCCGCAGCATTTTATTTGGCTGAGAAAGGTGTTGCAAATATAATGCTTATTGATATTATAGAAGGTAAAGCAGAAGGAAGTGCACTTGACCTTTCTGAAGCATCGCCTTTACGAGGCTATGATATTAAAATTCGGGGTTCTTCTCATATTGAAAGTATTAAGGATTCAAAAGTTGTTGTCATTACAGTCGGTAAAGTAAGAAAACCTAACACCTTACGTCTTGAGCTACTTGAAGATAATGTGAAGATTATTGATCCGATAATAGAAGATATTAAAAATTATGCTCCGAATTCAATCGTTGTTGTACTAACTGAACCTGTTACATCTTTAACTTATTACACTTTGAAAAAGACTGGATTTGACAGAACGAAAGTAATTGGAGTTGCGGGTAAACTTGATGTAACAAGAGTTTGTGAATGTACTGCTCAAGAACTCGGTGTTAGCCCGGTTGAAGTAAGTGCTCTTGTTCTGGGTGGTCATCATAAATTTATGGTTATCCCTCCGGAATTTATACGGGTTTGCGGCATACCAATCACTGAATTACTGCCAAAAGGAAAGATTGATAAAATAATATCTGAAGCCAGGGAAGCAGGGACAACAATTCTGTCACTACTTAAAAAACAGACATCTATGTACTCTCCTGGAGCTGCAATAGCGGAAACAATAACAGCAATTATAAATGATACAAGAGCAATATTTTGTCTTCCCACTTACCTTGATGGTGAGTATGGCTTTAAAAATATATGTTTGGGGGTACCGGTTCAACTTGGGAAAAATGGTGTTGAGAAAATAATTGAACTTGAATTGTCCTTGCCTATAAGAGAGGAATTGCAGGCATCAGCGGATGTAATAAATAAGACAATTGAGTCTTTGGGAATTTAGGAGGTCATCATGAAAGTTAGTATTATTGGAAGTGGAAACGTTGGTGTAGCAACAGCGCTATTTTTAGTTGAAAAAAGAGTTTCAAATGTAGTATTGATTGATATCGTTGAAGGATGGGCTGAAGGTAAATCTTTGGATATTGTACAGGCTTCTCCCATTAGAAGATACGATGTATCTGTTAGTGGATATTCCGATATATCAATGATAAAAGATTCTAATGTTGTTGTTGTAACAGCTGGTAAACCGAGATTACCCGGTATGTCCAGGGAAGATTTACTTCGTGATAATGTAAAAATAATGAAGAGTGTGTCAGAAAGTATTGCTGAATATGCTCCCAATGCTGTATTGATTACAGTCACAAATCCACTTGATATTCTTGCCTATGTTGCTTTAAAGGTTACTGGATTTGCTTTGAAAAGGGTAATCGGAATGGCAGGAATTTTGGATTCTTCAAGATTCAGATACTTTATAGCTGATGAGCTTGGAGTTAGTCCCGGAAATGTAACAGCTCTTGTACTTGGTGGTCATGGAGATTTAATGGTACCACTACCCAGATATTCAACTGTACACGGTATCCCGGTTTCTGAATTATTACCAAGAGCAACAATAGATAAATTAATAGAGCGTACGAGAAAAGCTGGAGGAGAAATAGTATCCTATCTTAAGACTGGAAGTGCATACTGGTCACCTGGCAGTTCTGCTGCTGAGATGGTAGAATGTATTATTCGTAATAGAAATAGAATTATTCCTTGCTCAGCATATCTGAGGGGAGAATACGGCATTGACGGTCTGTTTGCAGGTGTACCTATTGTAATTGGGCGAAATGGTGTTGAAAAAATAATTGAATTATCTCTTACAACGGAAGAAAAACAGGCATTGCATCTTTCAGCCGATAAAGTTAGAGAAGTTATCGAAAAAATAGAGTCTGAAAATATGATCTAATGGAGATAAATATTCCTTATTGGGGAGAGGAACTATCCATAAATCTCCCAAGTGAAAATATTGGTGAATTAGTATATCCAAATACTGTTGAAATTCGACCTGAAAAAGAAGTTCTCTTTGATGCGTTAAACAGCCCGGTTGATTTTATAAGTTTTGACGATTTTGTAAAGGGCAATAAGTCCATTCTTTTTATTATAAATGATGCTACCAGACCTACACCAAGTGCTAGAATAATAGACCTGCTCTGGGAAAGAATAAAGAACAAAGACATAAAATTCTTAATTGCTACGGGTGCTCATAGAGCCCCAACAAAAGATGAATACCTTGAACTTTTTGGAAATCACTATTATGAATTAGAAAAAAATATATTTTCCCACGATTCTGAAAACGAAGCTGGGAATATCTTTGTCGGTAAAACCAAAAATGGCACTGAAGTCTTTTTTAATAAACTGGTAGTTGAACTAAAAAAAATAGCTTATATCACATCGGTTGAGCCTCATTATTTTGCAGGTTATACTGGTGGAGCAAAGTCCTTTTTACCCGGAATTTCCGGATATAAGACTATTGAACAAAATCATAAAATGGCTTTGGAAGCAACAGCAAAAGCTCTTGTAGCTGAAGGAAATCCGGTTAGAGACGACATCGAAGAAGCATATGATTATATCGCAAAAGACAAACAGATTTTTTCAATTCAAACTGTTCTAAATAAAGATCATAAAATTTACTACTGCGCCTGTGGAGAGACACATAAGGCTTTTAAATTAGCATGTGAAAAAGCAAAAGATGTATTTTCTGTAGAAATCAGAGATAGAGCGGATATCGTAGTAGCAGTTGCACCTTATCCAATGGATATTGATCTTTATCAATCGCAGAAGGCAATAGATAATGGTAAACTTGCTTTGAATGCAAATGGGATTCTTATTTTGGTCTCAAGCTGCAGGAAAGGAGTTGGAGGTGAGAGCTTTATAAAATTACTGAGCGAAGCCAGAAATCCTGATGAGGTTTTTGATAAGATTGAAAAGGGTTATAAATTGGGGTATCATAAAGCAGCTAAACTTGCAGAAATTATGAAATGGGCATCCTTATGGGCATACACAAAACTAAAACCAGAATTGCTGAATAAAATATTTATTAAAGGATATACCGATTTACAGGAAGCTCTAAAAGCTACTTTAAGAGAGAAAGGTAATGAAAAAATACTTTTTATGATGGATGCCAGCTTAACTGTTCCACGAATAGCACCGCGTATTTTGCATAAGAGAAAATTTATTTATGGACCAACTGTAGATAAAAAAGCTAAAAGTCACATTAAGCTTGATGATTTATTTGTTGATTAAACTGTTACTATTCTTTTGAAAAAAATAAAAAAAGGAGTGAAAATACCTAAGCGAAAGGAATATTCTGAGATGGGACATCGCGAACAAAAAGTGTTACAGGTTTCTAAAAGAGGTATAAACCTTGTAAGGAACCCTATGCTGAATAAGGGAACAGCTTTTTCAGAAAAAGAGAGAAAAGAATTTAATCTTCATGGATTATTGCCACCTCATGTTTCCACTTTCGAAGAACAGGTGAAAAGAGCAACGGGAAACTATCGCCGCAAAGATACCGATATTGGGAAATATATCTTTCTGGAAGCTCTACACGACCGCAATGAAATTCTTTATTATGCTTTGTTGTTGAGAAATTTAGAGGAGATGACACCGATTATTTATACACCAACGGTGGGATTGGCATGTCAGCAGTATGGTCACATTTTCAGACAAACAAGAGGAATGTACATGCCGGCAAAGGAAAGGGGAAATTTTAAAAAAATAATTAATAATTGGCCTGAAGAAAAAGTAAATATTATTGTCGTCACTGATGGTAGCAGAATATTAGGACTTGGCGATCTTGGTGCAAGTGGAATAGGTATTCCAATAGGAAAATTATCTTTATATGTTGCTTGCGCTGGAATATATCCATCAGGAACATTGCCTGTAGTAATAGACGTTGGAACTAATAATGAAAAACTTCTGAAAGACCATTTATATCTGGGAGAAAAGCATCGTCGCATTACTGGCGAAAAGTATTATGATATAATCGATGAATGTGTTGTAGCTGCACACGAACGCTGGCCCAGGGCTTTAATTCAATTTGAGGATTTTACTAATGATCATGCTTTTCCATTGTTAAAGAAATACCGCGAAAAGCTTTTATGTTTTAATGATGATATCCAGGGAACCGGAGGGGTTGCTCTTGCAGGACTATTAGCATCTCTAAGAATTACAAAAGGAAAACTATGTGACCAGAGAATTGTCTTTTTAGGAGCAGGTTCTGCAGCGGTTGGAATTGCTGATACTATAGTTGCAGGTATGATTGAAGAAGGTCTGTCAAAGCAAGAAGCCCGAAGAAGATTTTGGTTTTTAGATAGTAAAGGACTTGTCACTACTACTCGAGGAGATAAACTTGCAGAGCATAAAATTCCGTATGCACGTGATGAAAAATATATCAAAAAACTTCTGGATGTTGTGAAAAATGTAAAACCTACTGCTCTTATTGGAGTTAGTAAACAACCCGGAGCATTCAGTGAAGATGTTGTTCGTGAAATGAAAAAACATGTGGATATCCCGGTGATTTTCGCTCTGTCAAATCCAACTTCAAAATCGGAATGTACACCAACACAGGCTTATGAATGGACTGAAGGAAATGTTGTTTATGCAAGTGGAAGCCCTTTTGAGCCGATAAAATATAAAGGGAAAACTTATGCAGCGGGTCAGGGGAATAATATGTATATTTTTCCGGGAGTTGGATTGGGATCTGTTGTTTGTAAAGCCACTAAAATTACGGATTCTATATTCTATGCTGCTGCCAAAACTCTGGCTAATTTGGTTACTAAAGAGGATTTGAAAAAGGGTAGAGTCTATCCGGATTTGAAAGATATAAGGGAGATTTCAGCCCATATTGCTGCCTCTGTCTGCGAAGTTGCATATTCTGAAGGTATTGCCTGGGAAAAAAGACCTGAAAATCTTCTTGAGATTGTAAAGAGTAAAATGTTCCAGCCGGTTTATTTGCAGTATGAAGCGGTTTAGGGGTTTGAAGAATTTAATTTTAGTTCCTGTTTGTAGATTTAAGCGATATCATTTAAGGAGAGTGAATTCTGATTTTTTCAATTCAATGATTTAAGTTATTTGGTTTTAAATATAGATTAACTATTTTTAAGTATAATATCTGAAAGTTTTTTCAATTAAGAGATTTTAAAAAAATTAGGGATAAGGAAAAAATAACAGTAAAGAGGAAGAAAGTCATGGGTTTTAATATTATCCAAAAAATTATCAAACCCCACCTGTTTGAAGGGAAGATGAAACCCGGTGAAGTTATCGGAATCAAAATTGACCAAACGCTTACGCAAGATGCAACTGGAACAATGGTTTATCTGGAATTTGAAGCTATGGATATTCCTGAGATAAAAACAGAACTCTCCGTCAGCTATGTTGACCATAATACTGGACAGATGGGCTTTGAAAATGCCGATGACCATAGGTATTTACAAACCATAGCAGAAAAATTTGGCATTAATTATTCAAGGGCAGGAAATGGTATATGTCACCAGGTTCACCTGGAAAGGTTTGGAATCCCGGGGAAAACCTTACTTGGTTCAGATAGCCATACGCCAACTGGAGGTGGAATTGGTATGATGGCAATAGGAGCAGGTGGATTAGATATTGCTTGTGCTCTTGCAGGTTTACCTTTCTATATCACTTACCCGAAAGTTTTGAAAATAAATTTAACAGGGAAACTTCCAAAATGGGTATCTGCAAAAGATATCATATTGTATATTCTTGAACTTCTAACAACTAAGGGAAATGTTGGTTGGATGATAGAATATGGTGGTTCTGGTGTTAAAACACTTAGTGTCCCTGAACGAGCCACTATTACGAATATGGGAGCAGAGTTAGGAGTAACTTCTTCAATATTTCCCAGTGATGAACTTACATATTCATTTCTAAAAGCTCAGGAGCGTGATGAGAGCTGGATTGAATTAATAGCAGACCCTGATGCTGAATACGACAGGGTAATTGATATAGATTTAAGTATTCTCGAGCCGCGGCTTGCAACACCGCACAGTCCCGGAAATGTTAGCTTAGTAAAAGATTTAGCAGGACTTAAAGTTGATCAAGTGTGTGTAGGTAGTTGCACAAATTCTTCTTATAAAGACCTAATGACTGTTGCTAAAATGGTTAAGGGAAAGAGATTGCCCCGAGATATTAGTTTCGTAGTAGCTCCCGGTTCGAAACAGGTTTTACGAATGTTGTCTAAAAGCGGAGCGTTGACTGATTTAATAGATTTTGGTGCAAGGATTATGGAGTCTGCATGTGGCTTTTGTATTGGAAACGGTGCTGCACCTGCTACAAATGCTGTATCAATTAGAACAAATAATCGAAATTTTAAGGGGCGTTCCGGAACTGCTTCCGCCAATGTCTATCTTGCCAGTCCTGAAACTGCCGCTGCCTGTGCAATTACAGGAGTTATTACTGATCCTAGGCAATTAGGAATAGAGCCTCCGAAAATCTCAATAGGAGAAAAGTTTTATATTGATGATAGTATGATTATTTTTCCTGGTGCAGCAAGGGAAAAAGTAAAAATATACCGGGGACCAAATATCGGAGATCCACCCAAAGGTGAGCCACTTACACAAAGTTTGAGAGCTGAAGTTGCACTTAAAGTTGGAGATAAAATCACTACTGATGACATTATGCCTGCAGGTATCCGACTCAAATATCGATCAAATATTCCTAAATATTCAGAGTTTGTTTTTGAGCCGATAGACCCAACTTTCCCAAGGCGATGTTTGAAAAATAAAGAGCAGCATAAGGCAAATTTTATTGTTGCAGGTCTCAGCTACGGACAGGGGTCTTCGCGAGAACATGCAGCCATTTGCCCTGCGTTTTTAGGTGTAAAAGCAGTAATTGCGAAGTCCTTTGAAAGAATTCACCATTCAAATCTGGTTAATTTTGGGATTTTACCTTTACAATTTGTAAATAAAAATGATTATGAAGATATTGAACAAGGTGATATTCTGTTAATTGAGAATGTTATTGATTTCTTTGATGCAGAATACGACATTATAGTGCAAAATGAATCTAAGGGGAAGACATATACAACGAGATACACACTTTCCAGGAGAGATATCGAGATTATCAAAGTAGGTGGACTTTTAGACTATATTAAGAAGGGTGTAAAATAGAGATTACAATTTTTAAATTAGTGTTAGTTTATGCTGGTCTTAATATTTTTATGTTTTTTAATGAATAATAATCAATCAAAAAGGAGGTCTTAGTTATGCAACTAAAAGAGAAACTCGCAACGCAAATTGAACCGATGCGCGAGACAGTGAAGTCGCTTATCAAAAATCATGGTGATAAGGTAATTTCCGAAGTAACAATCAGGCAAGCGCTTGGCGGAATAAGGGGTGTGAAATGTCTTGTTTGTGATACTTCTAATCTTGATCCAATGGAAGGTATCAGGTTTAGAGGTTATACGATTCCGGAAGTTATTGAAAAATTGCCAAAAGCTTCTGGTGGAGAGCAACCTCTTCCAGAGGGCATTTTTCATTTATTGATGACAGGGGAATTGCCTACCGAAAATGATGTGAAAGAAATTACTATGGAATGGCAAAAACGTTCTAAACTGCCTGATTATCTTATTAAAATATTGGAATCAATGCCAATAGAAATGCATCCTATGACGCAGTTTTCGATGGGTATTCTTGCAATGCAGAAAGATTCCACTTTTGCAGAAAGATACAGAGAGGGAATTTCGAAATATGATTTTTGGGATCCGATGTTCGAAGATGGAATGAACTTACTGGCAAAGTTACCTGCACTTGCGGCTTACATATATAGAAGAAAATACAAGAATAACGAACAGATAAAACCGGATCTTACATTGGATTGGGGTGGAAATTTTGCCCACATGATGGGGGTGGAAAATCCTGAATATAAGGAATTAATGAGGCTGTATCTTGTTCTTCATTGTGATCATGAAAGTGGAAATGTAAGTGCTCATACTACTCATCTTGTCGGTTCTGCTCTCTCAGATGCATATTACTCTCTTTCAGCTGGAATTGATGGTCTCGCCGGTCCATTACACGGACTTGCAAATCAGGAAGTCTTACGCTGGATTATGAGTGTGAAGGAAAAATTAGGTGGTGGTGTTCCGAGTAAAGAACAACTTACGAAATTTTTGTGGGATACTCTTAATAGTGGACAGGTAATCCCTGGATATGGACATGCTGTGTTTAGCTACGGATCCACGATATATGGCTCAACGTGAGTTTGCTCTAAAATATTTACCTGACGATGAAATCTTCCAAATAGTTAGTATGCTTTATGAAATTACACCTGATATTTTGAGAAAACATGGAAAAGCTAAAAATCCATGGCCCAACGTGGATGCACATTCCGGATGTTTACAGGTCTATTATGGTGTTACCGAATACGATTTCTATACTGTACTTTTTGGAGTGTCCAGAGCAATCGGTGTTCTCTCACAATTAATATGGTCGCGAGCTTTAGGACTTTCAATTGAAAGACCTAAATCTGTTACTACTGATTGGCTGTTAGCTCAAGTAAAATAAAGTTACTGCCTGACATTTATAATAGCTGAGGCCGATAAAATAAATAGTTATTAATAAGATATTGTATCTTTTATTTTTTCTAATTTATTAGGATTTTAACTATGTAATCACGGTAGTAATTCAAAGGAGGGAAAATTGAAGTTTAAAAGGTTAGAAGAGCCAAAATGTGGCGGAAAAATAGAATTTAAGGATGGTAAAATATCTGTTCTGGATAATCCGATAATTCCGTTTATAGAAGGAGATGGAATAGGTCCGGATATTTGGAAAGCTACAAAAAAAGTCATTGACGCTGCGGTAGAAAAAGCATATACTGGGAGGAAAAGAATCGAATGGTTCCAAATTTATGCAGGGTTATCTGCTTTAAAAAAGTACAGAAATGATGTTGTTTTGCCGGAAGATACTTTGGAAGCGGTTAGAGAGTATAAAGTTGCTATTAAAGGACCTTTAACTACACCGGTTGGAAAGTTCGATTATGTCTGTTTAGTATGTGCAAAGGAGCAGGATGGAATCGAGGGTAAACGTCCTGAAAAATGTATAAAATGTGGTTCTGAATTTATTACACCAAGATTCCGTTCTCTGAATGTAAGGTTACGACAGATATTAGACCTTTATGCTTGTGTAAGACCAGTGAGATGGTATAAGGGTGTTCCCTGTCCTGTAAAAGCGCCTGAAAAATTGAATGTCATTATTTTTCGCGAGAATACCGAAGATGTTTATGCAGGTATTGAATTTCAAGAAGGCTCCGATGACGCAATTAAACTGATTAGCTTTCTAAAGAGCGATTTAAATAAAAGCATTCGTAGAGATAGTGGAGTTGGTATTAAGCCTATTTCTATAACCGGTACAAAGCGCTTAGTAAGGAAAGCAATTGATCATGCAATTCAGAATAACAAACCAAGTGTAACTCTGGTTCATAAGGGTAATATTATGAAGTTTACGGAAGGTGCTTTCAGGGATTGGGGTTATGAATTGGCTAAAAGTGAATACAGGGATAAAATTGTAACGGAACAGGAATTGTGGGATGATTATAATGGTAAAATGCCTGAAGGGAAAATTTTGATAAAAGATAGAATTGCGGATCAGATATTCCAACAAGTATTACTCCGTCCTGATGAATATAGCGTACTTGCAACACCTAATTTAAATGGGGATTATTTATCTGACGCATGTGCTGCGCAAGTTGGTGGACTTGGACTCGCTCCCGGTGCAAATATCGGTGATGAATTGGCACTTTTTGAAGCTACGCACGGGACTGCACCAAAATATACAGGGATGGATAAAGTGAACCCAGGTTCTTTGATTCTTTCCGGTGTAATGATGCTCAGGTATTTAAACTGGGATGAAGCTGCGGAAATAATTGAAACTGCACTTGAAAAGACAATTTTCCAAAAAACGGTTACTTACGACCTGGAACGACAGATGCAAGGAGCAGTAAAACTGAAAACGTCTGAATTTGGGAAAAAAATAATCGAAAACATGTGAGAGGTTATGGAAATATAAGTTCCACGAAAACAAATTTTAAAATATTGAGTTATAACCTGAAAAATTAACCAGCCGCAAAAAGGCGCCTGTCTGTGCCCGTTGGACAGGCAGGTAAAGAACGCAAAATATATCAATTTCATCTCTTCAGGAGGCTCCGATTACCCAGTTAACTTACTTAAAAAAGCAGTTGTTGATATGACCACTGCCGAACCTTTTAATAAAACCATGAAAGAGATGAACTGGGCAATGGATGAAATAGAAAAAATTCTCGCTAAGAAAGGAATGTGATTTTTTTTGACCTTCCGAAGGTTCATTCAAAAGAATCCCTTTCCCAAAGATCACGTAGGACTTCTACGAAGAACCTCTTTGTGTCGGTAAAATCTTCGGAAGGATAAACAACACATATTTTTTCATCAGAAATTATTATTATTTCGGAAAGACCTCTTTAATACGATTTGCTATATCACTAGTATAGCGTTTCCAAAATAACTTAGCAATTGAGGGAAATCACAAATCACAAACTGCAAATTAAAAACAATTTCAAAATCTAAAATTAAAATGAACAAAACTATACCAGAACTATTTTGAATTTCTATATTTTGTTATTGTCTCATAGAGATTCCTTTGGAAGAACTTTTTTGATATTTGCCTGCCCCGTAAAGAACGTAGTGACTGTACGGGGGTGCTTGAAATTTGGATTTTAGTAAACAAATAATTGCAAAGATAATTAGGAAACTATCTAATAGTTCCTCAAATTTATATCGATTCCACTACTCTACGAAAATGAAATCCATATATAGCTAATGTTACAGCCAGAGGAAATTTCTTGGGCTGTTTGAACAGGCTGTAAAACAGTAACTTCCAGTAATATCTTCTACCTTTTTCAAAAATCCCCAGTTTCCATATAGAGCGAAAAAATGCTCGAATATAAGAAAATGATGGTATTTTTGTGTTGATTACAGGCTGGGAATATTCTTTTAAAAAAGTTTTAACACGTTCATAATAATTCTTTTGAGAATAAATAAAACGTAAAATTCCTCTATATCCTGTTATCAGCTTTTGATAGTTCATTTTGGGGATAAAATTTATTGAACCATCCACATTGTCGCCGCTCATAATCCCTATAATGCGATTTTCTTTGTATAGCCTGTGATAGAGTCGAGACCCTTCTGGAGCATTTAGCAAGCCGACCATTGCAGTAACAATACCAGTCTTCTGGATAAGGTTAATCTGTCGCTTAAAAATATCTGGAGGATCATTATCAAAACCGACGATAAAACCTCCAGAAACGATAAATCCCCGTTGTTGCAATTTTTTTACTGATAATACAATGTCTCGGTTGAGATTCACTGATTTTCCACATTCGGCTAAACTTTCATTATTAGGCGTCTCTATACCGATAAAAGTACTGTTAAACCCCGCTTTTACCATTAAGTCCATTAACTCATCATCGTCGGCAATATTTATAGAAGCCTCTGTTGTAAAAGTAAAAGGACGATTCCTTTTCTCCATCCATTCGATCATTGCCGGTAAAATATTGGCTTTTAATTTTCTCTTATTTCCAATAAAATTGTCATCAACAATGAAAACACCACCTCGCCAGCCTGTGTTATATAAAGAAGTTAATTCATCTAAAAACTGTTCTCTACTTTTCGTTCTTGGATTACGACCATTTAACTTTGTTATGCTGCAAAATTCACAATTGTACGGGCAGCCGCGAGAATACTGTAAGTTCATTGCAGCATATTTATTCATCTCAAGTAAACTCCATAATGGTATTGGCGTTTTGGAAATATCTGGATATTCATCAGTTGCATAAACATGTTTTGGTGTGCCGGCTTCCAGGTCTTTTATGAAAAGTGGTAAAGTAATTTCCGCCTCATTTAGCACAAAATGATCTACTCCTAAAAATTCTCTATGATTTGTTGTAACTAATGGTCCGCCAGCTACGACTTTTACGCCCAAATCGTTGCAGCGTATGATAATTTCTTTAAAGGACTTAATATGAACATTCATCCCGCTTAAGAAGACAAAATCCGCCCATAAAATATCCTTGTCTTTTAACCTTGAAACATTCATATCAATTAAGCGCTTTTCCCATTTCCCCGGTAAAATTGCCGCTACAGTGATTAATCCCAGGGGAATTTCAGATGATCTCTTTGAAATAAATTTTACAGCGTGTGAAAAACTCCAAAAAGTTGTCGGGGTTTCAGGATAAACCAATAATATTTTCATAACTACTTCTCCTTTGAATTTGTAAAAAAATTTTACTATCTTATTTTACAAAATATTGAAGTAAGGTTTTGTAAAAGTATTGTAAAAGTTTTAGATAGTTTCAATTTGATTTAACCTGGATTATTTATAGCCACCCCCTGAGGGATTCCTTTGGAAAAAGACACCCCGATACGGTCATTCCCTGTTAAATATTGCTTCGCATTTCACAGGGTAAACTTCCTTACGGGGCAAGCCAAGACACAAAATGTTGATTTAAGATAACTTAGAACCTTGATAATAGTCCATAAAAAAATGATTAAACGTAAAGACCACAACATAGATAAATTATTGATTCTTAGTGCCTTATCCCGTAAGGGATTCCTTCGGAAGAGACTTAGTGGCTAATATTTATGAATTAAATAGGCTAAAAAAAATGCAAAAAAAGTATTCACAGTTATATGCAATAATTCTTTTTATTTTGGCGCAGGTAGCCTGTTTATCTTTGCTGGGTCTCTGGATTGCCCGGTTTGTAGCCAATCACGTCATTTTAAAGCGTATAGGCGAACAATATTCAATCAATATCCAGATGGGCGGAGCAATTGCTGTTTTTGTAATAGGTTTGGTGTTGCTTGTAGCTATGTCAGTAGGAATATCACTTATTTTCCGGCGTTTAAGATTACAGCAAAAACTAACAAAACTATATGATAATTTTCTTGCTAATATAACGCATGAATTAAAAACACCTTTAGCGTCTATTCAGTTATATTTGGACACTCTTGGCTCACGAGACATTTCCCGCTTAAAACAATTGAAATTTATCGAATATATGCAAAAAGACGCCGGGCGGCTTAACAAATTAATTAATGCTATTCTGGAGATCGCCCAGCTTGAGAAAAAAAAGAATCGTTTCCATTGCAGTACATATAAGGCTGACCATATTGTAAAAGAAATAATTGAAGAAATTACAAAACAGGTTAAATTGCCCCATGATACAATTATAATTACCGGATCAGCGTATTGTAACTGTGTCGTTGACAAAAGTGCATTCAAAATCCTATTTGAGAATCTCGTTGATAATGCAATAAAGTATTCAACGGATAAATTAAAAATAAATATTAACCTGCAATATAGCTCTAAAAAGTGCATAATAGAGTTTAAAGACCAGGGAATTGGTTTTCCAGCAACTGAAAAGAAAAGGATTTTTGACAAATTCTACAGGGCTAACCAACCGAACGTCCCCGATGTGCGAGGGTCTGGCTTAGGACTTACCCTGGTAAAAGAAATTATAAAATATCATGGCGGAAATATAAGAGCCTATAGTGAGGGAGTTAATCGAGGTGCTACGTTCCGCATTGAGTTACCCGTCTATCCTGTGTCAAAACGACATTATTTAAATAAATTGCTTAAATCATCAACTTATTGAATAAATAATAGAGTTTTATATGAGTGAAGATAGTATTCAAAATATTAAAATATTATTGGTTGAGGATGAGGAAACGCTTGCGAAAGGTTTATTATTCAACCTGGGCGAAGAAGGCTACTCAGTTGCCTGGGTGAAGGATGGGAAAAAAGCGTTGGAACAGTTTGATTCACAACCTTATGACCTGATTATTCTTGATATTATGATTCCTTATATAAATGGGTTCGAAGTTGCCGAATATATTCGTAAAAAATCACCTATTACTCCTATTCTTATGTTAACTGCCAGAACAACAGTTAAAGACAGAGTACAAGGGCTTGAAATCGGAGCCGACGATTATCTGACCAAACCATTTCATCTACAGGAATTATTAGCGCGGGTGAAAGGAATTTTACGACGCAAAATGTGGTATCAATCAGCTGTTGACTCAGCATCGACGTATCAATTTGGCGAAAATGAAATAAACTTTGCCGACTTCTCCTGCAAATCGGGGAATAAAAAATTCCAGCTCACTCAGCGAGAAGCCATGGTAATGAAATACCTGATTCAAAACAAAGGCAAAATCGTATCGCGGGATGAATTATTGGAAAAAGTCTGGAATATTAGTTCCGAAGTAGAAACCCGTACAGTAGATAATTTTATAGCACGCTTACGAAAATATTTTGAACCGGATACAAAAAAACCTGTTTATATAAAAAGCATACGTAGCGCAGGATATATGTTTGTCGGACAACTCAACTCTTGATAAAATAATTTTAGTATAAAATCTGAACAAACCCATTTTAATCCGGCTAGTGATGGACAAACGGGTTTCGTGGTACTAAATTGTTGTATTTTTAAACATTTTTCCTTGACATTGCACAGAATCCATGATAAAATTTTTTAAGTTAAATAAGAGCATATGAGTATGCTGGCAATATTAAAAAATGTGGGATTAGGTTTTGACCTGATGACACGATTTTTTAAGACATTAAAACACCTTAAGTCAAGTCCAATGAACGACAACCCTGAGTTAAGTCCTTTGAATAAATTTATGATAGAATTAAAAACTCTTTGTAAGGACTTGAGTAAAGAAGTATCAAAACCAATTTGGCTTCACTTGTCGAAGACATCCCGACGGGAAAAATTGTTTTGTTTAAACTCTATAGAGGATACTCTTTCTCTTTACAAATGATATTCAGCTTTTCAAGCTCATCCAAAACAGGATTGTAAATTTCTGGCAAAACTGGAGCATGAACACCCGTGATATCAATCTTTCCTTTAAGAATCATTTTAGTTGCTATAGCTGCTGGAAGACTGACTGTGCGAGCCATTGAAGAATCGCCACCAGGAATTCCAAAATCTATCAATGTCGAAGTAATTCTTTTTTTCCTATCTGACCATTCAACAAGAAAATCATGAAAGAGAATAATCATATCACGTTCATTTTTTTCATAAGGCATTCTCTCAAGAAATTTATCAGTTATAATATCCAGCAGATTATTTTCATCAGGAACTGGTTCATTACTAAATAATCCTAACCAGTCAAGCATATCTAGAACTTTTTCAGTAACATCATCACCAAGGAACTTTTCAGTTGCTTCACGTGTAGAAATTCCTTCTTTAGTATTTACTAATTTCCTTGATAAATCATCGAATGTTATGCCTTTCAAATCATCTCTCTCTTCATCGCTAAGCAGACCTAATTTTGCAATGCAATAAAGTGTATCACACCAGCCAATATTTCTTATTGTTCCGCGAAACATTGTGTGAGCATGCTTAAGACCATAAGTCTCAATATATGGTAGTGAATCCCTATTCGGGTAAGTTTCAAACAATCCCTCACCTTCGATCTCCAGTGGCCAATGATGTTTGAAGAGTTCCTTCCCTGGAATTTCTACGACCTTACCATTTCCCAAATACTTTGCATCATTTCTGCCAGCCATTAGAACTCCACGCGGACTCCAGCTGAATTTATATCCAAATGGATTTGTATTGGCTTCTGGTGCAGGCAAGCCGCCGCAATATGAGTGAAAACTTACTACTTTTCCGCCGCTATTTTCGACATTGTGAATAATTCTCATAGCAGACATGTGGTCAATTCCGGGATCTACACCAATTTCATTAAGAATCAATACGTTCGCCTTACGTGCTTTTTCATCCAGTGTTTTCATTGGAGCACTAATATAAGAAGTTGTAACCATGTTATTTTTGAATTCAATACACATTTCAGCGACTTTTACATGATAAGTATAGGGTAAAAGGCTGATAGCTATATCACATTCTTTTATTAAATCTTTTAGCTGTTCAGTATTCTTTACATTCAACGCCTGAGCATTACCTCTTGGACGTCCTTGAATCAACTTTTCAGCTTTACTAATGGTCCGGCTCGCAACTTTAACATGGAATTCCGGCTCATCCAACAAATATCTTACCAGAGGTCTTGAAACAAGACCAGCACCTAAAACCAAAACGTTTTTCACTTTCGTCTTCCCTTCCAATAATTTTTATACTATTTCTTGTTAATCAAAAAGTAATAGAGAATCAAGCACTCAAATAATTATTTAGATCTATTCAAATACTCCGATAAATATTTATAATCAGGTGTTAATTCACCTTTATACAAAATAGTAGCCCGTTTGATCTCTGGGTGAATATTAACTTTCTCAAAAGGCTCTGAAAAATCAACTTCTACCAATTGAGGTATAAAGTTTTTCAGAACATTACTGAAAATTGATGACGACTCTTTAGGTAATTCACAGGGGAGATTATCAACTGCCAGAATAACCGGACCATCGCCTTCTATCCCATACCTTATGGTTTGATTTAGTGGATCATAAACATAGACAGGGTTACCTGAATCTGTAGTCTTTAAATTACACTCAATTGAGCCTTCAACATCACAGCTGATGTCGCCAATTACTTTCAAAGGCAGCCTTTTTCCTGCTTCATAGACAGTTTTTAAATACTTTTTTGTTACAAGCGTCGGATACATTTTATCCCAATATATTGCATTAACCAAAACTTTCAAATAAGGCAGGAAATCCTCGAATCTGGAAGCATATTTTTCAGGATGATGATAATAATCTTGCAGACCAAATGAAATTGACGAATCAATAGGTCGCACCAAATCTTTTTCTTTAAAAACCACTTTAAATAAAAGGTGATTTGAAAAATCACATTTTTGTACAAAACTATTTAAATCTTTAGGTTCTATCTCTTTATATGGAAATATATCAAATATTTCTTGAGCGCCTTTGGAAACATTACCATATCCGGCAAAACCAACTATTAATGGAACAATATTTTCAGGCAAACCCTCCTTTACAATAACTTCCACAATCTCTTTATAAGCTGACTTAACTTCATCCAAACCAGAATAATTAAGCGCCTGTTTTAATTTGCAAAATGGTGTTTTATAACCTTCCCACTCAAGGCGCCGACCTAAAGCCCAAAATGTGTTAATCATACTCACAATCCCTGCAAAACGACCAAAAAAAACAAGACGCTTTCCTTTATCATCAATAATTCGTTCATAGTCTATGAGCGTATCACTAAGTTCCATCATACGTTTAAGCATGGACATATTGTATTGCTGACCTTTAATCGTATGCGAAAAAAACACATAAACTTTATTCTGGATGAAAAAATCTTCCGGGATCTCTTTTACAGCTATAATAATTGAACATTCAGAAAGGTCTTCCTGAATTATTGCGCCTGCTTGTTTATATTCTTCTTCACTAAATGCTCGAATATTTGATGGTTGAATAATAAACTTAATATTGTAATTTTGATTAAGTTCTTTTACATGTTCAGGAACTAAAGGGACTCTTCCCTCCCACTCGTTCTTGTCTTCTCTCCTTATTCCAATTTTCATAAGCACCTAATTAATTTCAAATGGTGAGGAATTTAATCCATTTCAAAATGAAAAAGAAACTGTTTTGAGTAAACTAAACCACAATCTTAAAATTCAAATAATAGAATTGAAAATTTTTTACATTATATTTAATTATGAAATGAAAACTATATCCGGGTGGCGCTAAAATTCAGGGTAAGATAATAAACCTATTTAATAATTTAAATGACAGGAAAATTAGAAATACCAATCCTTTTTAAAATTTTTATAATTGAGAAGTTTTGCGAAACTGACAAGGCTTTCAATAAAAATTATTACTGACTAATATTATAAATGGAGTAGCAGCGATGATGAAAAGGAGATTCAAAGTTATAAGACAAAACAACAAATTATCATCTTTATTTTTTCTATTAATAATTTTCAGCGTTATCCATTCTTATGCGCAACAAACCTTATCCTCCGATATTTGGGTTAATATACAGAAGAACATACAGCGATTGGTATATGAGGAAGACACAGATGGTGATAAAAAAATTACAATTGATGATCATTTTATAGGTGAAGAGCGTGGAGATAAGAAGTTCTGGATCATCGGTGAAAATAATCTCCGTTATGAAATAATTGGCACCTATTACCTTTCAAATCTATTACAAGAGCTTAAACTACGTCAGGATAATGGATACAAGGTTGCTCAATTAAATCAAGAAAGAATTTTTGAGAATCCCGTCCATCGAATCTCTCGTTGCATTAGAGAAATCTACTGGGATGGGCTTTCAAGACGAATTGACGAGGAGAATATTATTCCCCTCTTCAGTGATAAGAAAACTAGTACAATTGATGGATTTCAATATATTTACGTTCCTTATAAAGATAATGTTGCTCATGAGTATTTTTTAGGTATTTCCCGGAAACATCCCGAGTTGAAAATTAGAGTTATTTGCTTACCTGAGATTGTTACCCCTGAGTGGGTGCAGAGTCGGAATGGCTATCACGGATTGCTTACACTTGCTCTTCTACGAACGCCAAATGGCGGTTTGAGAGGTGTGCCCTTTGTAGTACCCGGTGGTCGCTTTAATGAAATGTATGGTTGGGACAGCTACTTCGAAACGCTAGGATTACTGAAAGATGGTCGAGTAGATTTGGCTAAAGCGATGGTTGATAACTTCGTCTATGAAATTACTTATTATGGAAAGATTCTCAATGCTAACCGTTCATACTACCTTACACGGTCACAACCACCATTTCTAACATCAATGGCTTTAGCTGTTTATGAGCATCTCCCTAAAAATCAAACGAGCAAGCAATGGTTAGCAAAGATATTTCAAGCAGCTATTCAAGAGTATCGTAATGTATGGATGGGCAAAAATAGACTTACAGAAATAGGGCTAAGTCGATACTTTGGAGATGGGATTGGCCCTCCTATAGAAGTAGAGCCGGGACATTTTGATGCAGTATATACTCCTTATGCTAAGAAGTTTGGAATGAACGTAGTCGACTTTGAAGAAGCTTTCAAAAATGGCAAAATTACCGTCCCGGAGTTAGACACGCTTTTCATCCATGATCGTAGCATGAGAGAATCGGGACATGATAAAACCTATCGTTGGGACGACCGTTGTGCTGATTTTGTTACTTTAGACCTCAATTCTCTGCTTTATAAAATTGAAATGGATATTGCACGTACAATAGAAACCGTATTTAGCGATTCAGTAATGCAAAAAGACGGCAAAATTGAAAGAAGTTCAACATGGTACAAGGCAGCAAAAAAGAGAAAGGAATTAATTAATCAATACTTGTGGGACCCTGTGCACGGGTTATTCTTTGACTACGACCTTGTAAACAAACGAAGAAAAGTCTATATAAGCGCCACAGTTTTCTATCCTTTATGGGCAGGCTTGGCATGCCGGGAGCAGGCAGAATCCATTGTCAGAACTGCTATTCCTGCACTGGAGATGCCTGGAGGTATTGTTACCTCAACAAAAGAATCTCGCGGCGATCTTTCAGAAAATCGCCCTGCACGTCAATGGGATTACCCTTATGGCTGGGCTCCACACCAGATATTAGCCTGGCAGGGACTTCTCAATTACGGATTTGATGAAATCGCTTATCAATTGATTTACCGCTGGCTTTATACTATTACAAGAAATGCTACTGATTATAACGGAACAATTCCGGAAAAATTTGATGTTGTAAACCGCTCTCACGCTGTTTTTGCAGAGTATGGCAATATAGGAACAGAATTTAACTATATCACAAAAGAGGGTTTCGCCTGGATGAATGCCAGCTACCAGGTAGGATTAAAGCTTTTACCACTTAGTCTTCGTATAAAATTGGAAAAACTCATCCCACCAGAGTGGCTCTGGCAGGAAAAATCGACTCACTTTGAAAAGTAATAAGATATATCTAACTAAGGAGTCACTGTAATTTATAACACCTCATTTCTGAATGAAATATATAATCAAGATTACATTTAGTAAAAATAACTGGCATTAATGACTTTACATCAATAAATAATTGATTTAAATATTTGAAGGAAAAAATATAGAAACTTATTTCAACTTAAATTTTTTGCCATTACTAAAAATATATCATTAACTTATATGGAAATGAAAAAATTGTCCTGGAAAATTGCTTTAGTTACCGGCTTACTTGTTATTCTGGTTATTCTATCCGTGTCAATTCCGATTTACTGGCAAACAAGACAAGCATTGGAAAAACAGCTATCTCAGCATATGAAATCCAATATCACTCTCCTTCGGGAAAAATTGGACTCCTCCTCGATTGAATTTCTGAATAAATATCCTGAATCGCTTATAGTAAAAGATTCCCTTAAACAATTCTTCAACCGGAACTTATTACAATTTTCCGCTAATACCATCTACCTTGTTCAGAAATCAGGAATCATTCTATTAGCGGTAGGAAAGGAAGAAAGTGCAGTTAAATCCGTTATGCTACATAAAAGGGAAATCACTCAAGAATTAGAAGGCAAAACAGTTAGTTCACCTCTATTCTCCGATAGATCAGGGAATCATTACAAATCTATCTTTTGTCCGGTTTCTCTTCCTGACAGTTCTACTATTATTTTAGCAATTGATGCTAATGCTGATTTTTTCCAGGAAACAGCCAAACTTCGCAGGCAAATTTTCACCATTGGAGGCATAGTCCTTTTAGTAAGCATCATCGTATCATTAATCTTATCTCAAACCTTAACCCATCCTCTATATAAACTCACTCAATTTGCTTCTGAAATCGGAAAAGGGCGCGGCAGAACATTTTCACTTGAGAGCCGCAATGATGAAATAGGATTCCTTGGCAAAACTATGCAAAAAATGCAAACCGAGATTGACCAACGGGAAAAAGAAAATAAACAGCTAATTGCATCAGTAGCACACGAGATCAGAAATCCGCTTGGTGGAATGCAAGTAAATGCGGAGCTATTATTAGAAGAATCGGAACACACTTCCGAATCTATAAAGTACGCCAAAGCCATTTCAAGAGAGGTAAAGCATCTATCGGAAATTGTTGAATCATTTCTAGCCTATGCCCGACCAATTGAACATAACACGATTTTTACCGACATAAGGCAAATCCTTCAGGAGTCAGTTTTACAACTAAAGAGGGAATTTCCCGACTATAACATTTCTATAGTTGGTAACGGAGAAACAAACATTCACCCTGGGAAAATGCTGCATGCCTTCTACAATTTGTTAAAAAACGGTATTGAAGCGTCTGATAGTTCCAATAATATTGAGGCTGAGATCAAAGATAATAAAACAGAATTGAGAATACATTTTCGTAATCGAGGCAAATCCATCCCACCGGAAATACAGCCTCAGATTTTTGATGCTTTCTTCAGCACCAAGGCAAGCGGCATCGGTTTAGGGCTGACCATCACTAAATCTATCGTCGAGCAGCATGGAGGAAATATTTATCTTGCCAGTTCTGGTGAGAACGGCACGGAATTTGTCTTAACTTTACCTAAGAGTTGATATGAGCAATCTAAAGAAAAAATACCGGATTTTAGCTGTCGAAGACAATCAATCAATGAGAGAAGGAATTGTCTCATCTTTGAAAAAAGAAGGATACTTTGTTGATTCGGCAGTAGATGGCAAAGAGGGGCTGGATAAATTTGAATCCTCTTTATTTCACCTGGTAATTACTGATATAAAAATGCCAAAAATAGACGGGATTGAACTTTTTAAAATAATCCAAAAACAAAATCCGGCAACCGATGTTATCTTAATCACTGCTTATGCAACAGTGGATATTGCAGTAAATTCGATGAAACATGGTGCAGAAGATTTTATAACAAAACCGTTTTCAATAGCTGAACTGAGGAAAAAAGTTGAAACTGTTTATGAACGCTGGGCATCAAAACAGGAAATCAAAGCGGCACCTATTGACGCACCACTTTTAATAGGAATTTCAGAATCAATAAAAAAGATAAAAGCACAAATCTCAAAAGTTGCGAAAATCGACAGCCCTATATTGATCACGGGTGAAAGTGGAACCGGAAAGGAACTTATTGCGCATACTATCCACAACGAAAGCTTCTGCAAAAACGGTCCATTCATAGCCGTTAATTGTGGAGCATTAAATGAAAATCTATTAGAGAGTGAACTCTTCGGGCATGAAAAAGGCGCATTCACGGGAGCTTTGAAAACTCATATCGGAAAGTTTGAACAAAGTAACGATGGAACACTTTTTCTGGATGAAATCGGAGAGATGTCCCCTGCCCTTCAGGTAAAATTGTTAAGAGTTTTGCAAAATAAAAGCTTTCAGAGAGTAGGTGGAGAAAATTTTATTAAAAGCAACTTCCGCTTAATTACCGCAACAAATAAAGACTTACAACAGGCATTAAAAGAAAAATCATTCCGCTCCGACCTATTTTACAGACTTAATGTGATTCCGATATTCATCCCACCTTTACATGAAAGGAAAGAAGACATCCTACTACTACTCGATTTTATACTTAAAATAAAATCTGAAAAACTTAATCGTAATATTCCTAAGGTAACTTCAAGTGTTATTCGAAAACTACAAGCATATTCATGGCCTGGAAATATTAGGGAGTTGGAAAATTTTATAGAAAGAGCACTCATTTTTATTGACGAAGACACTTTTACTGATTCTCTTTTTACCTTTACAGATGTTGATAATAGAAAAAAAGATTCATTTCAAATACCCACTGGAGATCTGATACAAACTCTCAGTAATATGGAAAGAGAAATGATAATTAACGCATTGGCAGAAACTAATGGCGTAAAGCAGCGAGCTGCTGAAAAATTGAATATTAAAACAAGTACACTCTACTACAAAATGGAAAAATATGATATCAAAGAGGAAGAATATTTATAACCGTTTACCCTGTGTAATATGTTGTTTCTCTTTTCTTTTGTTATCTTTTGCCGCGGTTATTACACGGGGTGAATAGACTGATGGAGTTTTGGAGTGTTGGAGTGTTGGAGAAGGTGAGAAAGTGAGAAAGTTGAGCGAAGCGAAATCCCTACCTATTGGGGTGTGCAGAGTGCAAAGGGAGATATGAAGAATAAAGAAAATAAGGTTGATGAACAATTAACGGTTACGGATAATCTAATTGAGACAGAGAACGCAGAGTTTACAGAGAATATATTTTTAATTGGAGATTATATTTCCATAATCCAGTGTAACTTCTCAGTTATAGGTTCTATTTGTGCCCCGAAGCTCAGCTTCGGAAACCTTTTTTTAAATTTATCTATATTTGCGAAGCAGTCCGTAGGACGCGGTACAGATATCCGTTTTAACCTGTGACTGAGGCATTACAATACAGTAACAAAACAAATGAGAACAAAATCCCAGCCTGCGTCCGCAGGACAGGCAGGAAAATATCAAATACTAATAGCCTTCGGTTTCAATTTAGCATTGCTGGTAGGAATAGCACTCAGCAGCAGTGTGCTTCAAGAATATCACAATAAACTTGTTCACAATATAAGTGAAATCATCAAACTCGAAAAAGAATATTCTACTCTGGAAGGTGATCTGCAGAAATTAGATGCCGAGACAGGTAAATTAGAATCTCAAAAGAATCTGAGCTGGTTTAACCGCAGAAGATTGGTGAAATTAACTGAAAAAAAGGCAGAATTAAATCAAAATGTAATAGTTATTTATAAAAAAATGCTCAACTTAAAATCCAGCGCAAATCAGATATTCAATAAATATTTCACTGTCTTAACTATTGAAATTGATTCAACAATTTCCGAACTGGAAGCTACAACGGATTCAACCAGAAGAAAAAACAATCTTCTATATTTACTCGACCTTAAAGAAAGGCGAGACTGGTTATTGAACAGTCAAAAATATTATACTCTTTATAATCAAAATACCATTCTTGAAGACGACACATTTTTATCTCTTTTTAATGATCCAAAACAGAAAAAAGTCATAAAGGAAGACTTAAAAAGAATCCTCAAAAATAAAATTAATCAAATTGAACTAATGATAGATACCGCAAAGGAAGAAGAATTATTGCGAAAAAGGCTGGCACAATTCAGCAATGAAATGACAGCTTTATCCGGAGAAACAAGAGCATACCAAACTAATGCTTTTGAAGAAAATGCTCGTAACGAAGAAAATATCGCCTCCTTCACCACTGACTTCCAAAATTATGCCGATTTATCAGGTAATAAAGGTCTTTTACAATCAGAAACACCAATGGCTAACTTGCAAACTGAATATCTGTTTTTACTTCAAAATATTACTTCAGCCGGCTTACCAACATATATAGCACATCTGGATTCTATTCTAACTTCTTATCTTAAAACACTCGAGGAAGTCAAAGGATCTGATTGATAAACATACTGTTAGCTGGTATAGCGAAAATTTCAAATCTATAGAAAATATATTGAATGTGTAACCTGTTTTATCTATATTAATAAAAATTAGAGAACAAAATATTAAAAAATTACAATGAGTGAATTAAGTATCGAAAAAAGAGAAATCCTTTTTGAAAAATATAAAGACCAAATAGAAGTGAATCCTAAATTAGACAGAACTTTAGTTAGTTTTCAAGCTAATAAAAAGGAATATTTCTATAGATGGTTTAAATATAAAGAAGGATTTTCTAAAAGATTAGTCAAATATTTTCTGATAAAATATCATCCATCTAAAGGACATATTCTTGATCCTTTTGCTGGAGTTGGTTCAACTTTGTTTGCAGCAAGAGAATTGGGATGGGACACAACAGGAATAGAATTACTACCTGTAGGTGTGTTTTCTGCCAAAGCCAGATTGGCGTCCGAATCTATAGATTTAAAAAATTTGAAGGAAGAAATTGAAAAATTCAAGGCAAGCTTTCAATTGGGAGATAATAATATCTCACAAAGAATAAATCATATTTCTATAACTAAGGGTGCTTTTCCAAAAGAAACTGAAAACTACTTAAATTATTTTCTTAATTATTGTGATAGCATTAATGACTCAAATATTAAAATTATATTCGAATTTTCTGCTTTTTCTATATTAGAAGAAATAAGTTATACTAGAAAAGATGGTCAATATTTACGATGGGATTATAGAGCAAATAAAAGCTGGGGGAAAACAAAATTTGTTAAAGGAAAAATTTATCCTTTTATTGAATCAATAAATAATAAGCTTGTACAACTTTATCAGGATTTACAATTTGGAAATGGAAATGATTTGTTTGACCAGTTAGAAGAGAAAGAATTAGATTTAAAAATACTAAATATTTTACAAGGTTCTTCATTAGAGTTGATGCCTAAATTTGAAAATAATCTTTTTGATTTTATTATGACCTCCCCCCCATATTGTAATCGTTATGATTATACAAGAACATATGCTTTAGAGCTGATTTTTCTCGGGCATACTGATGAACAGGTAAAAAATCTTCGTCAAGAAATGTTATCATGCACTGTAGAAAATAAAGAAAAAATAGATATACTAAAAAATATCTATTCAAAATTAAACAAAATGGATGCTTTTGAGAAAGTAATTTCGTATTATAATTCAAACGAAGCTATGCAAGAAGTAAATAAGGTTTTAGATTTGCTAAATGAACGTAAGATGTTAAATAATTCAAATATTCCTCGCATGGTTAGAAATTATTTTCTTGAAATGGCATTTACTATTTTTGAAATGTATCGAGTATTAAAAAATGACGGTTACTCTGTGATGGTTAATGATAATGTAAGGTATGGCGGCCAAGAAATTCCCGTAGATTTAATATTAACAGATTTTGCAATTAATTTTGGATTTAATTTAGAAAAGATATATACATTACCTACAGGAAAGGGTAACAGCAGTCAACAAATGGGCAATTACGGTAGAACTGAATTGAGAAAATGCGTTTATGTATGGAGAAAAGCTTAATGAGAAAAAAGCAACCTTACCTTAATCACCTTAAATCAAAAGATGACTTAGTTACACCATATGAAGCTACACGTGCAGGATTCGTATCACTCGCTTTGGAAAAAAATAGGAAGGCTACACCTTTTATTGCAGAAGCAAGAGCTTTGAAAGCAGAAGCTTCAAAAGCTCCAAATCCTCAGCAGTTACTCACAATTACTTCCATTCGTTCATCACTCCTTACAGCAGCAGGAATTTCTGAGAAAGCAGAGAAACATTTACAAGAAGAAGATAAAATAAAAGCTATAAAAGGGCTAATCGAAAATTTTTTAGAGCCTTCAGGAAATAACTTTGTAGAAGAACTTGTATATAGGTTTTTATTGACAAAGGGCGATCAACTTGGTGGTTCAATGAGAAATTTAGGTGGAACTCTTGGTGAAAGAAAATTGGCAAGAGCAATTATATCTTCATTAAATTTGTCCAAAATAGTTTATAAATGGCATCATACAAAAAGTAAAAAATGGGTTTTGAAATCTGATGTTGTTGTTGATATTGAACTACATTTAAATGGTCTAAATTGGAAAAATTCTAACGGTATTAGAACATTAATCTTTAATAGAAATATCCCTTTAGTAAAAAAGAATGTTGATTTAAGCATTTTAAAATCAAAACCAGATGACGTTGATTCAACCAGGAAATCCGCGCATTTAATTCCAGAAAATTATATCGCTTTTGGGGAGCTAAAAGGTGGTATTGATCCTGCAGGAGCTGACGAACATTGGAAAACTGCAAACTCCGCCTTAAATAGGATAAGAGAATCATTTGCTAAAAAATCATTAAATCCAATTACATTTTTTATAGGTGCAGCAATTGAGAATAGTATGTCGGAAGAAATATTTTATCAATTAAAATCAGGTATTTTAACAAATGCTGCAAACTTAACAAATGATGATCAAGTCGCTTCTCTTTGTAATTGGTTAATTACTATATAAATAGCCAGTTAGCAAAGTGCTCGTACTGAACCGCCTCAGTGCAGCGATTTTCCAAACGCTCTGTGGTTTAAATTAGTTTTTATGCCTTTATTATGGTTTGGTGGGAACCCATCGGCAGGCAGCACAGCACTGGCGTTATAGTAAGTATAAATAACTAACAACCACTTATATTGAATACTAAAAAAACGAAAAACATATTCTTAACAATTTTTTATATCCATATCTTTCTATTCTGCGGTTCTTTAAAAGCAGAAATGGTAAAATCTTCATTTTTCATTAAGTCAGAAATCGCCCGGGAAAGTAATATATTTGAAGATAGTGAGAACAAAGTTCTCGATAATAATGGTCAATTCTGGTGTGGATTAAATTATACAAAAAATAAAAGTAACAATTTTTTATTAATAGACTGGATAGGGAATTTTTCTGCCTATCAGAAAAACCCGATAGAGCAAAAAGTAACAAATAGTATTAACATTCGGAATCAGCACGATTTTTCACGTTCATTGTTTTTTTCAACAAACATCAACCTTTTCAATAAAATATGGATAAACGATAACGGAGATTATCTAAATGGCGAAATTAACGGCAGCTTAGGATATAGAAGGGCTAAAACAACTTCCCAAATTGGGTTAAATTATCGTAACAATTATTATAAGTCATTTAATCTATTCAATTCAGAACAAAAAGGAATTTCTATAACACTTCTTCATTCTCTGAATCCCTACACTATATTCAACTGGAAGATTGATTATTCTGATGTCCAATATTTAAATCGTTCGGTTTTTCATGAAGGTGACAGCGATGAATCCTCCAATCTACCTTTTCAGAAGGACGAAATATTATCTACCCAATTCGGAGTTGAATACAGGAAGAAAATGATAGCAGGAGCTAATTGCAGACTTCTTTACACTGATTCCAACAGTGATTACTCATCGTTTTACAGCCTTTCACTCCAACTTTATGCAACAAAAAAAATTTTCAAAACAATAATTCAAATCATTACACAAGTCCAGTTAAAACAATATACAGATGATCCGTCTGAACATTTGATGTATTACAACCCCGATCCGGAGCAAAATGTACAAAACCAAATCTACATCGGTTGGGAAAGACCAATTATCAGTAAGTTCTCATTGACAGGGAAATTAGCATTTATAAGGAATGAAACCAGGTATATCGGGAACTATTACGATAAGTGGTTTGTATCCACAGGAATTCAGTACCGGTTTGAGTGAAAAAAATAAAAAAATATTTTTGGTGTTCACAGGTTCAGGGTTCGACGTTCAGAGTTTAAAACAGTTTAATATGTTGGATTTCGATGGAATAAGAAAAAGAAAATCCGGGAGTTAACATATCGTGAGGTTGCTGCATTAGGACTTGAAAGTAGAATGATTAATTGATTAAAATAGCGTCGTATGAACAGAGGAACGCATTATGAGTCCATTAGTTTGTTTATCCCGGACGGGTCTCCGTGAAGAAACTTTTTTGAAGTGTAATTGTGCAGTATAAATTCCTTATGTTAGAGGAACAATAAAAACATACTTGCATTTACACATATACATGTGTAAGTTTTTTGTGTAAGATAAAGGAGATAAAAACAATGCCGACAAATTTAGCAATAGATGATGAACTTATAGAATCGGCTCGAGTAATTGGAAAGCATCGAACCAAGAAAGCTGTCGTTACAGAAGCATTAATAGAATATATTGAGAGAAGAAAACAAATAGATATTCTTGAATTATTTGGAAAGATAGAATATGACACGGACTATAATTATAAAGAACAGCGGATGAAAATTTGAAAGTTTTAGTCGATACCTGTATATGGTCTCAGTCGTTACGGCGAAATATATATAAAAGTAATCCGGTTGTTATTGAACTTATTGAATTAATTAAAGAAGTTAGAGTTCAAATGATAGGGCCAATACGCCAGGAGTTATTATCAGGTATTCGATCGATAACTCAGTATGAAAATCTAAGAAATCATCTCTCAACTTTTCCGGATTTTGTGATAAAAACACAAGACTACGAGAAAGCTGCTGAATATTATAATCTGGCTCGTAAGAATGGAATACAAGGATCAAATACCGATTTTTTAATATGTTCAATATCCAACAGATTTAATATGCCTATATTTACCGTTGATAAAGATTTTGAATTATTTAAGAATATTTTACCAATCGAATTATATCAGATAAGAAAAATTTCTGAATAAATTTCCTCTAACGAATCGATTTCGCAGTTGATTACTCGCGTCAGCGAGCTTCACTGATCCGTCACTGCATAGCAGAGTTTGTAGTTGTGTTAGGAGCTCACTCCTAACACTTATTAGCATATATAAGAGACAGCACCCCGTCATGAGTGAACTCATGACGGAACCGGGAAAACAGTTGAACTTTTAATTGAGCAGAAACCCTGGTATCCCAATAAAAATAAAAAAACTTATAATAAGAAGGTACATTTGAAGATTGAATATGGCGAGGTCCAATTGGGGCGTTCGGTAAAAGCAGCGGGGGGCTCCTGGAATAAGGAATGGGCTACCGGGAGTTGCCGAATCGTGAGGCTGTTTCATTAAGACTTGACAATTGAATAATTAATGATTAAAATAAAAAGACATGAATAGAAGTTCACAAAATGGGTTTGAAAGTTTGTCTATCCTGGATGGGTCTCCGTAGAGAAACAAGTTTTGAGCGTAAATGTGCAGGGTAATCATATGTTATATGTAAAGTTAAATATTAAAGTATTAGGGTAATATGTCTATTATTCAAAAATTAGAAAATTTTGTATCTAAAGTATTTAAAACAACTTTAGAGATTTTTCTTGATGCACTAAAATTAAGCCCTAATGCACAAGGCTATGTCAGTGGATCAATAACCGAATTACTGCTAAAAAATCATTTAGAATCTTTAGGCTATACTGTCGAAAGAATTCGAGAGAAATGGGAAGGGAGAAAGCATCCAAACCATCATGGAGACTTCTATTTTAAAGATAAAAATGGAAATTGGTTTGTTTTAGAGTCAAAGGGAGTAAAATCCAACTCTGAGAAATGGCATAAGCTTTACAATTATGATAAACTCAAGACATTTTTATTTTCTCACTATGAAAGAATCAATTGGATAGACAAAAACAAAAAAATAGAGCCACAAATTGACAACTGGATAAAAAACAATCTTCCTAAATTTCTAAATGAATATAGCGAAACTTTTTATGATTATGAGGAAATTATAAAATATAAATCTCCCAAAAGAGAGACTCAAAAATTAAAAGATATTGCTAAATTAAAACAATATACAAGAGAAGAAATTAGCAATATGATTGATGAAAGATTGAAGTATATAATGAGAAAAATTAAAGTATTAGAAACGCATTTTGTTTCAGGTACCGGTGGGTTAAGTGGAAGAACTCAAGCTACACCAAGAAAAGATGAATTTAACATTATTTCAGTTGATATATTTTTAAGATTTCCCGAACATAAATTTCTATTTGCTAATCCACAAAATTTAGATTCATCTGGCACGGATGTAAATCACTTGCAACAAAATTATATTATGGGGTTTGTTTTAAATGAAAACGATCTTTGCTTATCAGATGAATGGCATAGTGATTTTAATGAAGTTTTGGAAACGGTTAATGTAAATAGCGCTATTCGTGAAGAAGATATGCAGATAGACAATAGAAAAATTACATACGAAGATGAGGAATAAAATGGAGGAAACATCTCTATTTGGAGACACATTAGACAGTCCCCTTAAACGATTTGAAGATATTCATAATTATTTATATGCTAATGATGGTCTGTCTGAGCAACAAGTATTAGAAGAAATCCTTAAAATATTATTTATAAAATTTTACGATGAACAAAGAGACCTATCTGCGTGCCTGCCTGAGCGAGTACGCTCGCAGACAGGCGGGCACACACAGGCAGAAAAGAAATCATTCTATATTTCAAATAGTGAATCGCATAAAATAAATTCCGGCAAAGATCAAAGCTCATTCCTCAGTCGAATTAATCAATTATTTGAAGAAACCAAACAAAAATACGATACATATTTTGATAGTAAAGATTGCTTAAAATTGAGCATACAGTCTCTTGCGTTTGTTGTAAAAAAACTTCAAGCGATAAATTTTAAAAATTCCAAAAATGATGCAAATGGACTTGCATTTCAGAAATTCCTTGGTCGTCATGCAAAAGGGGGGCGTGGGCAATTTTTTACACCCGATCCGATAATAGACTTTTGTGTTGAAATAATTCAACCAAAACCAGATGAAAAAATTATTGATCCCGCATGTGGAACAGGTGGGTTTTTATTTTCTTCTTTGAGGTATATGAGAAAAAATTATAAGGATATAGATATTCAAAAATATGTACAAAACAATATATTTGGAATAGAAATTAATTCCCGTATATCACAAATAGCTAAAATAAAGTTCCTAATTGAGTGTAATGCTGACCCTAACATATTATGCAGTAATGCATTAATCGACATCAAAGAATTGAATCTGAAATATAAACAGCAAGCAAACTTAACCAATTTAGAAAGTTATTTTGATATCATTCTTACCAATCCCCCTTTTGGTACACAAGGTAAAATTACTAATTACGAATTATTATCAAAATATGAATTAGGACACAAATGGGATAAATACGGTAACGATTATATAAGATCCAATAATGTTCTGAAAGGACAAGTCCCCGAAATATTATTTATTGAGCGATGTTTGCAGTTGCTTCTTCCCGGTGGTCGGCTTGGGATAGTTTTACCTAATGGGCATTTTGAGAATTCTTCATTGGAATACTTGAGAAGATATATAAAAGACAAGGCTAATATACTTGGAGTCGTTCTTTTGCCTCAAGAAACATTTATACCTTTTGGGACAGGGGTTAAAGCATCTTTATTATTTTTACAAAAGAAAAATGGTGAAATAAATAGAAAACAAGTGTTTTTCAGCAAAATAATAAAAACCGGATATGCAGGAAACAAAAATGGCAGCCCTATTTACAAAAAGGATAAATATGGAATTGTAATCGTGGAAAACGGACAAAAAATAATTGATGAAGACTTCAGTGAAGTCGTCCATAATTACAATCAATTTATAAAAACATTTAGCATTAAATCTGAAAAATCATTTTCTATAAGCTCTGCTAAATTGAATAGTAGATTTGATTATAATTACTATTCTCCTGAAAATCGGAAGTTAATATCGAATTTAATGAAGCTAAAAGCAGTTAGGCTTTGTGAGGTGGCAAAGATTGTAAAGACCAAATCAAAACGCTTAAAGCAGAATGAAATTGTTGAATACATCGAACTTTCCGACATCTATACGAAGTCATTTGAAATAATTAATTCGACGACACTACCTACTAATGATTTGCCAAGTAGGGCAAGCTATGAATTAAAAACAGGAGATATTATCACGGCAGTTGCCGGTAACTCTATAGGAAGTCGTAAACATGCCACTGCATATGTAACAGAAGAATTTGATAGAGCAATTTGTACTAATGGTTTTCGAGTATTGAGAAATTTTAAAATAAATCCTTTTTACCTTTTATACTATTTTCAAAGTGATTTATTTTTAAAGCAAGTATTCATGTATAGGACTGGAGCAGCAATTCCAGCATTATCAGATGAAGATTTTTCTAATATTTTAATATACCTTCCTTCTCAAAATGAAATTGAAAAAATAAGTTCGATCATTGAGAAAGTCTTTCAATTAAGAGAAGTGGCTAAAAATGAAATTGAAAAAATAAAGTTAGAAATAAATATAGAACACATAACGAATCTGCTTCGCACCTAACAATGGTATATACGGGTATGATAAACATAATGATTAAAAAACACTTGAACCTGCCGAAGGTTGATGTAATAAGAAAGAAGGATACTGGGAATTGCCGTATCGTGAAGATGTTTCATTAGGACTTGACAATAGAATAATTAATGATTAAAATATAATCAAATGAATAGAAGTCCACAAAATGGGTTTGAAAGTTTGTCTATCACGTACGGGTATCCGTGGAGAAACTTTTAATTTTATTGATTGGGACCAGATGAATTATTTGAAAAACATCACTAATCTAAAGAAACCCAGATTACTGTTTGATCCGGCAAGGGCGACAAAGACCGGCTGACCATGCTTCCTCATGTGATCAAAGAACCATTACGCAGACATCTGGACATAGTAAAAAAGATTCATGAAACAGATTTATCTCATGGTTTGGGTGGAGTGTATTTACCAGATGCGCTGGAGAAAAAATATCCTAATGCAGCTAAGGAATGGGGATGGCAGTATGTGTTCCCGGCAAATGAATTATCAACAGATCCACGTTCGGGTATAAAACGGCGGCATCATGAAGGAGAATGGATACTGCAGCGACATGTCAAAGAGGCCAGAGTGAAAGCCGGACTTGCTAAACATATAACTTGTCACACATTCAGGCACTCGTTCGCCACACACCTTCTTCAAAAAGGTTATGACATCAGAACAGTTCAAGAGTTGTTAGGCCATAGCGATGTGAAAACAACGATGATTTATCCCAAAGGGATCCCTATGGGATACGCATGTTCTTCAACAAGGTGGGCAAGGTGTAATCAGTCCCGCTGATACATTATGATACTTTGAATAATGGAAGTTTATTTGACAAATGGGATTTTATGCGACTCGAATAAACTGCCAGAGATGATATGAAAAAACAATGTATTTAATTATAATTGATAAACTTATAATCCGAGTAGCTGGAATTTTATCCAATATTATTATCAGATATAGTCAGTTACGCGATTCGGATAAACGTTGTTATATGTAATTAAAAGCGACCAGAGATAAAGAATAAAGATTTTATGAATAGAATAGTAAAAAATACAATAATTATTAGTTTTCTTTTATTCATTTTTCCAATAAAAGTGTTTAGTTCACAGTACCTTTCACCTTTACTTAAGTTTGGAATTAATGGAAATAGAATTTCAAATACTTCGGGAGATTATTATGATTATAGTTATCCATTAGGGTATTCAATAGGAATGTCAATTGAAACAAAAATAGTTAGAAGTATATATATTTCTAATTCATTTTATTACAAAAATAAACAATCTAAATCATATTTTTCTGCACTAAGTCCTTTTAATCCTTTACAATATAAATATAATTCACATTATATAAGATTTTCTTCAATTATTGGTATTAAGATTCATGATATCGCTGATTTACTAATTGGATACGATATTGGAAGGAAGCTTAAGGTTAATATGAATGTTAAAGGATCCGAGGGGTTAAATGAAGATTTTGAACCTATAGATCATCCAAAATTTGATAATGTATTATGTATTGGGTTTGCGAAAGATTTTAAGTTTAAACGACAGAATTATAAAATTGAACTGAAATATCTTTATGGTTTAAATAAATATGATTATCGTTCAGATCTTGGGTCATTACCCAATCCAACAAGAAACCATGGTCTACAATTAGAATTTGGATATAGAATTAAATTTTGAATAAAAAAGCCATATAACAATCAGATTGACCTAACCGCAAGAGCTGTTCGATAAATTTTAGATTTTTAGAGTTTTTATACGTTTTTTGAATTGGATAGATTTATGGTATTTACTTGCGGTAGTTCATCTTGGTGCGTTATAGTCTATAATCGTCATACTTGAAGATATTTTTTTAATTATGGATAATCAGAAGTTTGCGAAAACCTAAAAGTCAGCGCATTGGTCGTATAGATTTTACGAACAGATTGGGCAAGCGACTGGTTGCCGTTTTGGGGTTTGTGAATATCTTTCGTTTTTTGACTGTAATTGAAGACTCTCGAAATGTATGACATTTTTTTTAGATTGTGCGTCGGTTGAAGGTTTGAGATTTGTGAAAACGATAATTGGACAAGAAAACCAATACTATAACGAATCTGCTTCGCCTCAACGGAGGTCTCTGGTGAGACACCTAACGCCATATAAATAAAATAACGATAGCCGGAAAATCTTTTATTCGGCGTCTGTGTGCACGTATTACCAGTGTCGTGTCAAGTTCAAAATGTCGGATATTGCCCACTAATGCTTAGCACCTTTCTTTTAAACAATATCATTAAACTAAGAATAAGACCAACTACTCCGGAAAGGAGTTCTCCTCCGGAGGATCCCTGCGGGATGGGATGTGACCTTTGGAAAGACATCCCTCTGGGAAAATGATTATAGCAATGGGAATAAATAAACATTTTAACCCTACAGGGGTTGGTGTATTTGCATATTAATCAATTACATGTCACTGCCTCAACAGAGGCTCCTCGGAGCTATCGGAGTTGTGGTTTGAGACCTCGATAATCTATGCCAATCGAAGATTCCTTCGGAAAGGCATCCCTATGGAATAGGACATGCCGCCCGTACGAGCTATTATGTGATAATACGATTACACATACATTTATATTATATGCGCTAAGCAGGTTGTCTGCGAAATTGAATGGGAAGATTATGCGAAACTTGAGTGAGTTAATATTTATTTTAGTTTCCATAGATAAATCAAAAAATATCGCATAGGCTACGGAGCAGGAGCCCCGTAGCCAGAGTTGTAATTATTTTATCCAGGTTTTCCTTTATTCAATCTGAGAAATTCTACTTCACTTTGTCCCTTCTTCTCATCAACGAAGTACAATAAAATTGCACCGGCTATAAACAAAATTGAAACTGAAGCGATTCCCGTTCGGGAAGCAATATTGGCTGAATACCCGGCATGCCTAACTAAAAGTCCTACGCCACCAATTATTACAGGTCCAAAGATAGCTGCAAATTTACCAAGCATATTATAAAAACCGTAAAATTCCGCACTCTGATCCTTTGGGATTAATCGAGAATAAAATGACCGGCTGAGAGCTTGAATACCTCCCTGCACTAACCCAATAGTAATAGCTAAAACATAAAATTCCACAACACGTGTCATCATCACGCCACAAATAGTCACACACAAATAGACAGCTATGCCAATGAATATGGATTTTTTCACATCCCATTTTTCACCTAATTTTCCGAATAATAAAGCAGATGGAAATCCAACGAACTGCGTAATTAATAGCGCAACAATTAATGAACTGGAAGGGAATCCTATTGACATCCCATAATCAACAGCCATTCGAATAATCGTATCAACTCCGTCAATATATAACCAGTATGCTAATAGAAATAAAAATACGACTTTCATGTGACGTATTTTATTAAAGGTATGTTTTAACTGTCCAAATCCCATTTTTATATAATTTACTCTTCGTACTTTCTCCTTACTTTTCCTTCTTTCTTTTACATACATAATTAATGGAATAGTAAATATTGCCCACCACAATGCAACTGATAAAAAACTTATACGTATCGATAAAAACTCTATCGGAGGTTGTAAGAAATCAGATTTAATACTGGCTTTGCCAAAATGATTCTCCAATCCTTCTACGCCTAATAAAGTTTGTTGCTTAAAATCGGTAAAAGTAATTTTATTATTTAAGATAAACCGGATTGAATCACTTTCCGTAATCTGGCGGGTAAGGTTTGTAATACAAAATGTTGAATCGGCAGGATTATACTTAAGTATATCTCCTTTTTTATACCCTTCGAAAGAAACTGTACTATCAATTAGTGTAATATTCACTCCCTCTGGAAATATAATTTTTACTTTGATATAATCGTGATATTCTTCTTTATTTAGCGGAATCTCTTTAAAGTGAGTTTTAAAAACACTAGTAGTCACTGCACTTCCCTTAGAAATGTCAGGTGGTATTGTAAAATCTTTGTCTTCAGCAATCCGTATAACAGCAGCATCTTTAGTTAATTTATCCTGAATTATGGATGTTGCTTCCTCCGGTAATCCAAAAAGACCAGGCTTTAAAAACCATAAAACGTTCAACAGAAAGAGCAATCCACCACCTAAATAACCAAGCGCAAAACCTTTAGCAGAAACATAGTCAATTTTTTTCTCATCTGCTACATCCATTAATAAACCATCATAAAAAACATTAGCACCGGAGAATCCTACAGTACCCAATACATAAAGAATTACAGCCAGAATCCAATTCCCAAACTCCACAATAAACAAGCAACCAGTAAGAAGAGCACCCATATATGCGAAAAAAATAAGGAACTTCTTTTTCCCTGCACTCTGATCAGCAATTGCACCAAGTATCGGTGCCATTAAAGCTACAACAAGAGATGCAATAGAATTCGCAAAACCAAGTAAAGCAGTACTTTCGTTTACATTAGCTCCTGCACTCCAGTAAGTTTTAAAGAAAATAGGAAAAAAGCCCGCCATAACAGTAGTAGCAAATGCGGAATTTGCCCAGTCATACATTACCCAGCCGAAGACCTTTTTATCTTTGATTAACCTCAAATTTACCCTTTTTAAATATTTTTTGGATTACCAATTGTTGATTGTCTATTGCTTGCCCTGTAGCGACGAAGGAGCGTATCAGGGTCTATTGCTGATTGATTATGCCGGATGCATCCCTTTGGGTTTGGTCATTAGCTATTTTTTTACTTTAGTCATTTTAGGCACTTTTCCGTCAGTAGCCGGATGCCTTTGGCAAGTTCACTTTAGGCACTTTTAACTTTACATTTTTAAATTGTCAATCCATCAACATTTCATTAAGATGGAAAAGTCTTCAATCTTCAATCCGCCAGTTGAAGAACAAGCCGCTAATCATCAATAGTCAATAGACAATGGTCAATGGTCAATGGTCAATCAAAAGAGATAATCAATGTCAATATACAATTGGCTTTTTGCTTCCTTTGAGTATCCTATCTCGCCATATACTATAAAATTCTCATTCCATGCAACATGCAGTCCAATTCCTTTGCCAGAGTGCAAATTTGATAAATTATTCAAGGATTTATCGTACCATACTCGCCCTACATCATAAAAAAGATTCATAGCTAAATAGAAATTCTGATTAAACATAGAAAATTCATAAAATTTATAACGCAGTTCCATGTTCATAAAAACTTTGGTGGTTCCAATATATCTATTTTTAAATACCCCTCTCAAGGAGCGATATCCGCCAAGCCCCTCATCCGCTTTGACAGAACTCCCGTACGGATAGAGCATATAAAAAGGCGGATCACCGGAAATATTCTCAAAAACAATACGATTTGCATACACTAATTTTTCTAATATCTGAAAATATCTTCGATCGGTAACAGTCAAACGCAAGAAATCGTAATCACTTCCAATTACTTTTGTGTACCATTCAGCCAAAATTTCAGTCCACATACCGGTATTCGGTGCCGGTTCATTATCTCTTGTATCCCAGATAAGTCCAAATTTCAAGAAACTGTTCATCCCCCCATCAAACTCTTTTTTAGTAATTGTCAAAGAATCACATTCAAGTTTTGTTTTTATATTATTATTTTTATTGAAAGAATTAGATACATTTACAAACCCAAACCCGGCAAGTCCTGAAATTAAAGGTTTATTATTACTTCGATAAATAAATGCTTTCTGAAAATTGGCAAAAAGTTTTATCTGATTAGTTTTAAAAGTATAATAGTACTTACCGTGAAGTGTATATAGAGGATTTCCTTCATCATCAACTTCGATAAAATCGGGATTAAATTCCGAATCATTCCCCAATCCATAATAGGGATAATAATTTTCCAATATATACCGAAATCTAACATTTAAGCGAAGTCCGTGACCGAGAATATAGGGTGAATCAAAGAAAAGTGTATGATCCTGCTTTCCACCTGTTGTTGCAAAAATTATCGGATTAATTTTAAAATAATAGGGAGAATAACCGCCTTCCGCGTAATTAAAAAAGTTCATTAAAACGCCATATCCAAATCCTTCATCCGCATTGTAATTCAGAGCGGGAACTCCTCCCCATCCCCAACCAGTTCGTTTTTCAGATTGTGATAATCCTGTATTTAAAAACACCAGGATTATTGCGAAAACAATAATTCTCTTCATATTACCCTCAAAAACATAACAGGAGAGATTATTGAATAGTCTCTCCTGTTTTTCATTTAATCAAAACGAAATCAAATAATAGAATTGATTATACACTAAAAATTAGAAACTGTAATTGATTCCAATAGCAAAGCCCGTAGCCGTTTTGTTATATTTTTCAGTTACCGGAATAGGCATATCACTTAATAAATACTCAAAAGATTTCTGTCCTTCTTGATAGAAAGCATTTAGAAAGCCAAAATCAATATTAATCTTTGGTGAGAGAGTATAAGCAACACCTAAAGCAATTGTATTAGCACTAAGGCTATAACTAATATCAGATTGATAATCTTCTAGAGCACCACTCTTAGAATATGAATATCCAAAACTTGCTTTTAACTTTTCATTAACAGCATACTCAAATGCGACACCGGCTTCATAATCATTTTCCACATTCTCTTCTCTTCCATCCCAGTCAACACCTTTATTCATATAATAGCAAAAATCAGCTTCAGCTCTCAATTGAGGAGTTACCTTATATGCTATACCAAGACCAAGCATTGCTGGCATATCAGCATGGGATTTAACGCCATCCTTGAACTCATCCATTCCGGCATCTTTACCTTCTTTAGTCTCATTCTCTAATTCAAGTTTAGTGATAAATTCATATCTAAAACCAATGTTTAAGCCTTCAACAGGAGTAATATTCAACCCAATAATTGGACTAAATCCAGAACCAGTTTGAGTTACATCTACTTCTTTATCACCAACTTCGGTAGCTCTATTTGTCATTGCTGAAGAAATTCCATTATAGGAATTCTGTACATCATTAATAGTATACCCACTAGGGTCAATTCCAGATTGCTGTAAGCCACCCTCGAGCTCAGCAACTTGTGCTGCTGTTAAATATCCAGCGCCCTGTGCTTGAGCAAGTGTGTAGCCTCCTGCCCCACCATCAACAAGCGGCTGAAGACCTAATGCAGCATTGGAAGCAGAAGTAGCAGCGCCTGTAAAAAATGTTGACGCAGGAATCCATGTACCACCCATATTTATAGCAATATTTTTCAAGTGTCCCTTATAGCTATTTAAAGCGGAGACATATCTTCCACCAACTGAAACAGAGAGCATATCATTAATTTTATATGCCACTCCTGCCTGAGTCCCGAGATAGATGGAAGAACCTTCAAAAGCTGCATCCATGTCATATTCAGTAACGCCCTGTGCTGCTAATCCCGGCACTAAATCAGACACGGGCATCTCAAATGAGGGTAATCCCTTGGCAAAATCAGCACTTCCACCTCCACCAATGGGCATTACTGCGGCAGATAAAGCAAATTTTCCCATTTTGTAAGCTAAATACAAATCTGGAAATATTAGAGCTTTGACATCGCCCGTGTAGGTGTCTTCATTCAGACCATAAGGTATTCCGACTTGAGGAATCGTTCCCTTATAATCATTAACAACCTTTTTTGTCTGCCATATTGATTGGTTGCTTAAACCAATATAAAATCCATCTTCAATCTCTGTAAGACCTGCAGGATTGAAATATACCGCATCCAGATATGTTGAAGCATTTCTGTTTAATGTGCGAACATACGCGGCACTCTGGTTTGTATTCGTTACAATACCACCACCAAATACAATACTAACAAAAAAAACTAGCAACAGCGACATGATACTTATTTTCTTCATGTTTTTCTCCTTTTTTTCTATTTAAAATTTGAAAAGTCCAGTGTTTTTGAAAATACACTGCCTTTTTTCCTCTACCCTCAACTATCAAACAGTAAAATAAAAATTATAATTTATTTTTATATCATTGATTGTAAATATAATGAATAAAAGGTCTTAAAACCAAAATTTATTTTTTAATCCTCAGAATAAACAAAATATTTGCTTCTTATTTTTATATACTCCGTCAATTTCGCATTCCAAACCGGATAAAGTTTTTTTATATTTCCTCCCAATTCTACCATCATTCGATATTCGTCACTTCCAAAAATGTAATCAATATCATCAGGATTTAGCCATTTAAAATGATGGGGATAGAATTGTGCTATAATAGCAGTAATATAGCTGCCAACGAGTATTGGCTCATAAGTATTTCTATTTGTAATCTTTAATCTCACTCCTGAACATTCCCTTCCCAGATAAATGGGCTCAGTACACACTTCTCCTATTCTACCCGGTGTAAAAACTATCTTTGAAAATTCCACTCCTGAAAAATTTTAGCTATTCAAATTTGAAATTAATCTATCACCACTTATCCAGGGTGCTCCAATTAACTCATAGGGACTCTATGTACCGTACCCGTAACTTAAATTCGTATTTTCGGCAAAAAATAAACCACAGTAAGACAATACCCCTTCTACAGTTACTAATTTTTTAGTTAGCACTTTCCAGGGAATTCTTGTATCTTGCAGGTCATAAAGTAAAAGGTTGCAACCTTTTAAATCTTCATATTCTATCTTCAATTTGCCGGGAGCAATGTTCAGAACATTTGTTTTACTTACGGGATCAAGTTTACTAAAAATTAAACCTGACGATTGGGTTTCAATCACTGATTCCAGTACCTGTATAAAAACTAATAATTGTCCTGTAAATTCATTTTTCATAACATTTAAAATATGCCTGCCATTCCGAGTATAACAGGTAGAACTAAAAACAACAGCCAGCTTTTTGTTTTTTATAGTTTTAAATTTATTTTGAACCAGCAAATATAAACCGGTATAGACGAGGCTGCTCTCTTCTACTGGATTTAACCTGATTATCTTTGAGTATTGAAGGTTTAACTCCTGAGAGAATATAAGCGAAGTTAGAATAATAATTACGAAAATATATCTATCCTTTTTTAACATACTTAGAAAAGTTACTCATTAATAATGTTACAGAACAAACAATTAATATATACTATACTCAATGAATAATTAGTGTAATCCCAAAAAGAGAAGGAATGACAATTAACGAAAGAGTTGACAAAACTCTGCAAAAAACCCCACTTCACCGCATTTTTTTTTGGACTAGTAAATATTGATCCATTGTAACTAACGTGAACTCCTTTGTAGAATGCAAATATCATTAAACCAACAAGTAGTAATAACGTAAATTGAAAAATCGATTGTTTGAAACCCAGTTGTCTGATCCAAATCTCGCTTCTTTATTTTAAACCTGTCACAAAGTCATAAAGACACAAAAACGTACATTGTAAATTTAAAATATCAAATTGCCCCAAAGGGGTCTCTATGAGGTAAATCACAAATTGAAAGAACTGAAAGATTGCAAATCATTGTTAATTCGTGTTACCAGTGTTCAATTTTTTATCTGTTACCTTTCCTTTTTCTTGCCAAAATTCGGATCAATCTTAACAAATTTCAGAAGAACAAATATTGGAATGATGCAGATAAATACCCAGATAAAGAAATGCCGATAACCAATAAGCTCCTGCAGACATCCACTCCACATTCCTGGAATCATCATTCCTAGAGCCATGAATGCTGTTGTTATAGCAAAATGTGCGGTTTTAAATTCTCCTTCTGCAATATAAATCATTACCAGCATATATGCTGTAAAACCAAAGCCATATCCCAACTGTTCAAGGGCAACACATATATTAATAATTAATAAACTATCGGGTTGAGTATATGATAAATAAATATATACTGCATTAGGAAGGTTAATTGCCACAGCCATCCACCACATCCACTTTTTTAACCCATGTTTGGCAGCGAGAAATCCTCCTAATAAACCCCCGATAATAAGTGCCGCTGTTCCAACGGTACCATAAACAAATCCTACTTGCCCGGTAGTAAGAGCCAAACCTCCTACTTCTTGAGCATCTAATAAAAAGGGTTGAGCAAGTTTTACCAGCTGGGATTCGGATAAACGATAAAGAAGCAGAAAAGAAATATAAATACAAATATTATCTTTTTTGAAAAATATAACAAATGTCCGAAAAAATTCAGCGAAGAAAGTTTCAGATTTATCTCGTATGGCAGGGCGATCAGAAACAGGATAGGGAAGTATAAATCTATGATACACAAAGAAAATTATAAATAGTATTCCTAAAGCAGCGAAAATTAATGACCACGCCAAAGGAGTATTACCTGCTCGTGCCTGGAAAATTGACTCTGTTGCGGTTTTTAGATTGATATCTAACTGAATTACCGCTATTGCCGGCTTATTCCAATTTTTTTCAGAAAATATCAGTCGATTTCCATGCAAAAGTGAAATGCTTTTATCACCAGAATCTCTACCGAAAATAACAACAACTTCTTTTCCTTCCTCAAGTACATTCGAAAGATGAAAATAGAGTGTGCCAACATTTCCAACATAATCTCTCTTCTCTACCTTCTTTTCCCCAAAATGTCTTCGTATAAAGTTACCTAAACCATCTATCGGTTTTTTGAATATATTACCTATCTGTACCAAAAAAGTATTTTTCTTTATCTCTTTATTATCTCTTACAATGTGTCCCTGTTCAACATTCCAATTTTCTGCATAGGAAACAATGGAATCAACCTCAGAGCTTTTTCTTGGGATTGCTTCAATCACCAAAATATCCGGTACACAAATAATCTCTAATTCTCCTTCTCGTATAGAAAGATTCAGAGAATTCATATTTACAACTTTTAGCGATTGGTTATCAGTAACCGAAAAAACATTGATATCAATTGATTCGAGACCTGTATTTGTCTCAATGAATCCAACAAGGATAAGTAAAAGTCCTTGCCCTGTAAGCATCGCAAAACGATAAAATGTACTCCTAACACCCACAAACCATGCCTGCTGATGTTTATTGAGTCCGAGCATATAAAATCCATCAGCTGCGATGTCATGAGTGGCAGAAGAAAAAGCCAGAAACCACAGAATTACAAGAGTGATAGTGAAAAACCACGGTAGTTGTATAGTAAAAGCAATTCCAAGGAATAAAAATCCGAGTATTAGCTGCACAATGAATATCCAATTCCTCTTTGTTGAAAATGCCTCAATAACCGGGCTCCATAAAGGCTTAATAACCCATGGAAGATATAGAGTGCTTGTCCAAAAAGCTATCTTGGAATTTGGTACTCCCAGCGTTTTATACATTGCAACAGACACTACCATCGCAACTATATATGGAATTCCCTCAGCATAATACAGACTGGGGACCCAGAACCAACCTGACTGATTTTTACTTTTCTTTGATGTTTTCACTTCAGACATATTGAATACTTTTAGTTTTTGTTATAACTGGTGAATTCATAAAAAGTCCCGATGATCGGGATGAATAATTCAGGCTAAAAGTTTTCATTTTTTGCTTCCAAATACGCTTTTGGAGTTAAGGGTAGTAATTTATTGTAAGATTTATTTTTATTAAACCTATTCATTTTCATAATATATCTTTAATATAGCTGATTTTCTCAACATTTCATAATAGTATGCCGAGCATATATCGTATCTCTACACGTATTTGCAATATGTAGAATCATTTGAAGTAAGCTTATTGGGTTAAACAAAAAAGTTCTTGACAATTATAAGGGGGTGGTAAATTACTAAAAATGTCTCGTTGTAAGGTAAAATATGCAAATTATGGAAAGGAGTGGTTTTAAATGTTTATTTTCAAAGAATAAACCCGGGGTAAATCGATGAGTATTTACTCCGGGCTAAAAAATTACCGTTTTAAAGCAAATTCAGGATTTTGAAAATTAATAAAAATTAAGTTAAAGGTAGTGTCAAAAATTTATGAAAAATTAGGTTGAATTAGATATTATGATAGAGCAGATGACGATTGGTCAAATCCTCATGATAAGGACTTTACACCCACTGTTGATGGGTTGGCTAACGGTACTTATCAGTATTTAGCAATTAGTTATAATTGTACTACTGTTATGTCAATTCTGTAAAGTCGGATAAAGTCTCTTTAGTTTAATTCGAGCATCTTTTGTTGTAAACTGCCAGTTTATCGTTGCATTTTTATTATTTCGGTACTCTTGCCATGCATTACACTCTTTAATCACAGTTGAAATTTTATCAATTCTTCTATTCAAACACTGCCCATTCAAGACATTTAGTTCAATCTCGGCCATATTCAGCCAACTACCATGCTTAGGCGTATATACAAATTGAAATCTGTCCCACAATCTTTTCGCTTTTTCCGGTGAAAACACTTCATATAGAGAACCGGGCTTATGTGTATTGAGATTGTCCATCACCAAAATGATTTTCTCAGCATGCTGATATTTTCTGGCAATATATTCAATAAAATTTGCCCAAACTTGTTTAGTTCTTCTTTTTCTGACTCTCACGAATCTTTGACCTGTTAATGGTTCACTTGCCAGAAAAATATTGCATACTCCGCATCGTTCATATTCATAATCATATTTTTCTAAATTTCCCGGATATGCACTTAGTGGATGCCGCCTTTCTTTGATCAATTGCTTGGGAGATTCATCCATGCAGATAACCGGAAATTTCTTGTTATAGGGTTGCTTGTAAACATCCAGAACCATTTCCATATGAGCAACAAAATCACTGTTTTGATCCGGTGGAATTATCCAGCCCTTCTTCTGCCAAGGTTTAATTTCGTTTTTTTTAGTACGCGGCGTATCGTCTCATGGGAAATGCTGTCAACGTAATGTAATTCGACAACCTTATCCGCAAGTAATCTTAACGACCATCGGGCGAAACCTTCCGGCGGTGCGCTACAACTCAAAGCAATCAGGTGGGCTTCAAAATCACCATCAGCTTTCTTTTCATAGAACCTTTGTCCCTTAGTCCCATTTAAAGCAATTTCTAATCCGTGTTCTACAAAACACTTTTTTACCCGATCAATTTTCCTCATACTAATTTGTAAAATACTTGAGACCTCTTTATTCTTTGATCGATTTTGTTGATGCTTACCTTCATCACAATTTACAAGAATAAGAGCGTTTAAGACTTTTTGGGATCTGTGCTTTCCTTTTTGGATTATGGAGGTTAATTCTTGCCTCTCTTCTTTTGTCAATGTCACTTTGTACTTTTTCATAATTACTCCATTGTTTAGATGAAGTAATTTACTATATTCTATACGGCATTACAAGCGTGACGTGACACTACGCCCATTTTTCGGGAATGTAGCTAATTCACGAAAAAAAATACTTGACATTAAAAATTTTATTATTTAAAATAACCAACGTTGCCGGCAAGGTTGATATTAAGAGATAATTATAAGAAAATGTCAAGTATTTTTATTGAGGAAAAAGAGCAGTTTTATACAATTTTTAATAGTTTTTTTTCAATTTCCATATGTTTACAACTAGAAATAAGGCGGTTGAGTGAGAGATGTAACAATAATTGATATAGCAAAAAAATTAAATATTACCCCATCGACAGTTTCAAGAGCTTTGAGAAATCACCCTGATGTTAGCAAAAAAACCAGGGAAAAAGTAATAGCATTGGCAGAGGAATTGTACTATTCCCCCAATACAATCGCTCAATCTCTTAAAAAAAGGAAAACAAATTTAATTGGCGTTATAGTACCTCAGTTGAGGCATTACTTTTTTGCTTCGATAATGGCAGGAATAACAGATGTTGCAGAAAAAGCCGGATTCACAATAATAATTTGCCATTCAGATGAAAAATATGAACGGGAGATTAGAAATATCAAAATGCTAATTTCACAACGTATTGCCGGTTTATTGATATCTGTTTCCAAGACAACTAGAACATTTGATCATTTTGAATCTCTTCAAAAGCGAAAAATACCAACTGTATTTTTTGACCGGACCTGGGACAATCCGAAAGCCAGCAAAGTGGTCGTCGATGATTATGAAGGAGCTTTTAATGCGGTTGATTATCTCATAAAAAAAGGATATAAAAAAATTGCCCATATTGCGGGTCCGGACAATCTGTCTATTGGTAAATTGAGACTGAAGGGTTATCTGGATGCGCTGAATCATCACGGTGTCCCCGTCAAAGAGGATTATATTATCCGGGGTGGCCTAAATGAGGAAGATGGCAGAAATGAGATTGAAACATTTCTGCAAATGCCGCCGGAAAAACGACCAGATGCTGTTTTTGCTGTAACCGATCCTGTAGCTATTGGATCTTTTATTAAAATTAAAGAGGCAAACCTAAAAATTCCCGAAGATATTGCTTTAGTCGGATTCAGTGACAACCCGGAAACTTCTTTGGTTGATCCGCCTTTAACTACTGTAAGACAACCAGCCTATGATCTTGGAAAAGAAGCAGCAAAAATTCTTATCAAACAAATAAATGATATGAATATAGAGCCTGTAAGTAAAGTCCTTCAAACAGAATTAATTGTTCGAAAATCAACATAATTTAACTATTAGTAGAGGAGATCAAATAAATGATCTGTAAAAGTAAAAAATGCACAATATGTGTTTTTTCCCTTTTAGTTCTGTATGTAGTGCAGATAGCAATAGCTGGAACGACTGGCAAAATTGCAGGGATTGTAGTTAGTGAGGAAACCGGAGAACCTATTATTGGCGTAAATGTCATTGTTGAAGATATAGGTTTGGGAGCTGCCACTAATACAGAAGGGCAATATACCATCCTTAATGTTCCCCCTGGTACTTATACTGTTAGATTTTCATGTATAGGATATGCAGATATCTTAGAAAAGGAAGTGCTTGTAAGAATAGACCAAACAACCAGACTTGATGCAAAAATGAAGATAGAACTAATCAGAGGTGAAGAAGTAGTTGTAATTGCTGTTAGAGATTTAGTAAAGAAAGACGTGTCTACCAGTGTTACATCAATTACTATTAATGAAGTTGAAGATTTACCGGTTTCTTCTATAAGTGAAGCAGTGACTCTTCAAGCAGGCGTAGATGATGGATTTGTTATCCGTGGCGGTGAAGCTAATGAAGCACTTTTTATTATGGATGGTATTACTTTGCGTGATCCTAGAAATAACGAACCAATTACTAATATTGCATTAAGTACTGTTAGTGAAATATCACTTGAAAAGGGTGGTTTTAAGGCAGAGTATGGACAGGTTCGTTCAGGTATTATAAATGTTATTACTAAAGAAGGAAATAAAAGTGAATATAGTGGATCTATGACAATAAGATATTCTCCTCCAACACCTAAACATTTTTATGTTTCTCCTTATGATGAAAATTCAATGTGGATGAAGCCATTTTTAGATCCTGAAGTTTGCTGGGAAGGTACGGAAAATGGAGCATGGGATAAATATGATCAAAGGCAATATCCTGTATTTGATGGTTGGAATAAGATTTCAAATAATTTATTAACCAATTCTAATACAGATGACGACCTGTCTCCTATTGCTGCACAAAGAGTATGGATGTGGGAACATAGAAGAAGACCAAAATTTGATGAACCGGATTATAATATTGATGCAGGTTTTGGAGGGCCTGTACCTTTTATTAGTAAGAGTCTTGGGAATCTCAGGTTTTTTACAAGTTTTCGTATGGAGAGGGAAATGTTATTGATTCCCCTAAGTAGAGATGATTATCTAAGCTTTAATGGAACATTAAAATTAACAGCTGATATAGATAAAAAAACTAAACTACGATTTAGCGGTATATTGGGTAAAGAATACGATGTTGCGATAAATAGTGATGATAGCCAATTCTATACTCCTGGCATCTGGGGAAGAGCTGGAACAAATATATGGATACCAACCTACTATATAAGGTCCCCATTTATGATAGCAAAATTGACCGATGAGCAAAGACCAACCAGAATATTCTGCCCCTCCTGGTATTCCCAAGCAGAGCCCAGTTATAGTTCTATGGCAGCTAATTTAACGCATTCGATTAGCCCCACGTCCTTTTATGAGACAAAAATAGAATACCTATCTAGAAGTTACTTAACTGGTCCAATAGAAGAAAGAGATACAGAGACATTGTACGAAATAGTCCCAGGATATTCTGTAGATGAATCTCCTTTTGGATGGTCCTCAGAGCCAACCACGGGAATAACGGGAATGTTTTTTGGAGGCCACAGCTCAACTGCAAGAGATTCAAGCTCCAATTCCTCTCTCTCTATCAAATTCGACTACACAAATCAAATTAGTTTCAAGAACCAAATCAAGGCAGGATTTGACTTTTCTTACTACACTTTGAATTTTGATTTTGGTTATATCAACAAAGCTTTTGGTTCATCAGAATTTGTTAAGGATAAGGAAAATCCACGCAGATTTGCTGCTTATATACAGGATAAATATGAAGCAGATGGGTTTATTGTTAATTTAGGTCTCAGATTAGATTATAGTGATCCAAACACCAAATGGGTTTACAGAGAAGGAAAAGATATATTTGATGAGGAATTCTTCGGCCCAAAATATGAAGAAGGTAAAGATTACGGTGCGGAGAAAGTGAAACCAGATATCGCTTTAAGTCCTCGTTTGGGTGTTTCCCATCCGATAACACGTAATTCTAAATTATATTTTAATTATGGACATTTTAAACAAATGCCCGCTTACGAACAAATTTTTAGAATAGGTCGTTCAACAACAGGCCCCCTTCAACATTATGGAGACCCAGGATTAGAGCAAGCGGCAACAGTATCATATGAATTAGGGTACGACCATATTATTTTAAATAATTATTTGGTAAGTCTATCAGCATTTTATAACGATATTACGAATCAACAGGCTTTAACAACATATCAGAATATCAGCGGTTCAGTGGTTTATAGCAAGGCAAACAATGATAGCTATGAAGACATTAGAGGATTAGAAATAACACTCAGAAAAAGTAAAGGAGAATGGCTAAGGGGATTTTTAACCTATACATATCAGGCAAAAACTTATGGCCAATTTGGTAAACCCGCAGTCTTTGAAAACCCAACAGAGCAAAAAAGATATAATGAAAATACACGTAATTTTTATCAAAATAAACCTGTTCCGCAGCCTCATGGAAATGCAAATATTACTTTCTTGTCGCCTTCCGATTTTGGGCCAGATATCTTCGGTTTAAAATTATTTACAAATTGGTCTATCAACCTATTAGGAGAATGGCAAGCAGGACAATTTATTACATGGAATCCTAATAATTTAGTGGATATTAACAATAACGTACAGGTAAGGGATTTTTTTAATGCTGATCTTAAAATTAGAAAAATCTTTCCTCTGAGAAAAGTTAACATTACTATTTTTGCTGATATATTAAATTTATTTAATATGAAGAGACTTTCCGGTGCTAGTTTTTGGGATTCCAACGATTACATATACTATATGGAGTCATTACATTTATCAAAAAGTAATGCATACAATAATATTGTGGGAAACGATCGAGCCGGTGATTACAGAAAACATGGAGTTGAATTTCAACCTATAGAAATAGTTGGCTCATTACCTACAGAAAACATTAGCGAACGGGCTATTTATTATAATAAGACTAATGAAACCTATAATAGATTTGATTCCGAAATGGCTGATTGGGGAAAAGTACCAGATAGTGAGATGAACAAAATTCTCGAAGATAAAGCATATATCGATATGCCTAATCAGACCTCTTTCAACTTCCTCAATCCGAGAGGGGTCTTTTTCGGGCTAACCGTATCTTTTAAGATATAATTTAAAAAGGGTTTGAAGATGAGAATGAAGAAAAAGCCACTTTTAGTTTTATTCCTTTTCCTTTTGTTTCAAAACTTTGGTTATACTCAAGTTACTACCGGACCAAAAGAGATTAAATGGATGATGGTTGGGGATCTACAAAACTGGTTTGCAAATGGTGGAGCAGAAGCTGAATATGGAAGAAGAGAAAGAATTACTGCGGTTCTTCAAGAGGATCAGAATGATGGTTTAAGGTATAGGGCACAGTATGAATGGAAACAGCACTGTGCCTCTAAAGCACTACATATTGGAACAACAAATTTTGCTGATCCTGTAACGGGAGAAACTTATCCTCATAAAGTAGTCGCAGCTGGTCCAAGGGCTGTAAACTTGTTGAATCAATTAATGCCTTATGAATTCAAATTGGTTGGAAAGTATGACCATCCTAAAGTTTATGTAGATGGAGTACCCGCAACTGATATGGAATATAGAGATAAATTAGATGAGATAAATCTTGATCTAATAGCTGACAGAATGATAGTAAACAAATTACATAGTTCAATGGGAGTTGATATTACTCGTAAAATTCTGGCATTTTCTCAACAAAATCATAATAATTATTTTATTTATGAATATATATTCAAAAATACTGGAATATACGACAGAGAAGAGCATATAATGGAGCCTGTTCCTACATTAAACGATGTGGTTTTTCACTTCCAGTACAGATATGCTTTTGCTAAGGAGTCAATTGAAGAAGAGTGGTGCGCATATAGCGGCATAAACTGGGGTAGAAATGCGGTAAACCATTGCGTAGGTCCCAATGTTGGAAGAAGTAACACATATTTTCATAATATCCCCGTAGATTTTAATGCTCAATATTCATGGTATGGCCCTCATTCACAAAGTCCCGGTTGGGATGAGGATGTGGGACATCCTGACCATGATAATGGTACAATTATGTCTGGTGTGGGTTTTGTCGGAACGGTTACACTTCATGCAGATAAAGCTGCAGACAATAAAGAGAATGATAGAAATCAACCTACAACTACAAAGTTTCTTGGTGCAGACAGGGATGCACAATCAGGAATTGATCAATATAATAAAGAACATATGACTCGTCTCTATCAATTTTGTACTGCTGGACACCCTGAACAAACACATGCGGAACAAGTTGTTGAAAGTTTTGCCAATTTGTGGGGTGATGATGCCGGGGGTTATATCCAGGGCCAGGGATTCACGGGTTATACACTTGAACCCGGCGATAGTGTTCGTATTGTATTAGCTGAAGCTGTTGCAGGTATAGATAGACCATTAAACAGAGTTATCACATATAATTGGTTTAATAACTTAGCCCCTTTTACTCTTCCTGTAGGAGGTACAACAAATGATCGCAATGAATATAAAAACGAATGTGTTTGGACAGGGGAAGATTCTTTAATGCAAACATTTAGAAGAGCGATTGATACTTATAATAAGATTTATAATGAGAATAAATCTATACCACAGCCACCTCCCCCTCCAGATGAATTTTTTGTGGAAGCAGGAGGAAATCAAATTACGCTAAGATGGTCAAATAGTGCTGAAGACTGGACATATTTTAATGGCTACCGAATCTATCGTACAGAAGGCGACCCCTGTAATATTTATCAAATGATATGGTCTTGTGATAATAGTGTTAATGAATATATAGATACAAGTCCCAAAAGAGGATTCGACTATTATTATTATATTGTAACTAAGGATGATGGCTCGCAAAATGATTACCAAACAGGAATACCCCTGGAAAGTAGTAAATTTTATACAATGACGAATTTACCTGCTAGTTTAAAAAGAGAAGCGGGAAAGAATTTTGATGATCTTCGTATAGTACCAAATCCTTATAATATAAGAGCAAGAAAAATGCAATTTGGCTTGGATACACCTGACAGACTGGCTTTTTATGGATTACCACCATATTGCGTAATAAAGATATATACAGAAAGAGGGGATTTAGTTAAGACTATCAACCATACTGATACAAGTGGGGATGAATTATGGGATTCGCTAACCTCGTCAGAACAGCTGGTAGTGAGTGGTCTTTATATTGCATATTTCGAAGTGACAAAGGATGGGGATGGATTTAAAAAAGGAGAGAATACCATCCGCAAATTTGTAATTATCCGATGATAAAAGGATGGGGGAACGAATATGAGAATTTTAACTAAAGAGAAGTTTAATATTATTTCAGTATTTATAACATTATTAATTTTATTGAGTTGTGAGGACTTTTTACCTGAGCAATACCAGGAGCTTGAAAAGGCGCCTGTTTCTGAATTAGATGCAAATGCCTATTATTATTTAACAAGAAATTTGGTAGATACATTAAGTGACAAAGCATTATACCATTCTGCTAATCCATATATAATTAATACCCTTGTTAGCGATGCGTGGGCAGATTCGAGTGATTCTATAATTATTGCTGGAAATTTCGACTCACTAAAAGTCAAGTTAGACACTGTTTACACTGATACCACTGTTTTAATAAACCATAGTAAAGATAGTGAAGATAGTTATGTATTTTTTAATTCAGGAGAAAGTGGATATCTATATTGCTTTACCACATGGGACCTAACAGCATTAAATCTTAACGCCAATATTAGTATAGATTTTTATAATAGTAATGGTGAAAAAGCTAACCTACTACCTTCGACAATATCATTAGAAACAATAGAGAAATATGCTTGTGTCGTGGTAGATACTACAGGTGGTGCAACCAATAGACATCCAATTTGTAAGATTAGAAATAAGGATAAATATGAAATTAACCAGAAATCCTATTTAATCCATTTACATGTTTCTGATCCCGGTTTAGGTAATAATTTTAGATTAGTAATGCTCTATGGTGAATAATAAATTAGTAGAAATAACAAAAAGGAGATACTAGGATTATGAAAAAAATAGTAAAATTAGTATCAGTGATAATATTTCTGTTTCCATTATTATTATTTGGCAAAGAAAAAATAGCTCAAACTGGATTTCAGTTTTTAAGTGTTAAATCAGATGCCAGAGCAACTGCCATGGGAGAAGCTATGACTACAGTGGAAGGGAATTCCAGCTCCCTTTTTTATAATCCAGCAACAATGGCTAAAACAGAGGGCTTTTTCGATATAACCTTTAGTAATAATTCATGGATTGCGGATATTAAGCATACTACTATTAGTATATGCATACAACCCAGTGCGGGAAACTTTGGAGTTTTTGGTCTTTCCCTGCAATCTGTTAATTATGGAGAATTACAGGGAACTATCAATTGGGCTAATAGTGAAGGGTATTATGATACAGAGATTTTTGAGCCCTCGGCTTTAGCCTTAGGTGTTGGATATGCTAAAAGGCTTAATGATAAATTGTCAATCGGTACTCATATAAGATCAACTCATCAGTATTTGGGGAAGTGTGTAACAGTGATAGAAAAGAATGATTCATTGGAGTTAAATAATGAAAATGCCGGTAGTATAGCATTCGACTTTGGAACATATTTGGAAACAGGTTTTAAAAGTCTCGCTTTTGGAATGTCAGTCAAAAACTTTTCAAACGATATTAAATATGAGAAAGAAAGTTTTCAGCTTCCACTAAATTTTACAATTGGTATTTCAATGGATTTAATGGATATCATTAAACCAAACAGTAGAAATAGTCTGCTAATGGCAATAGATGCAACACATCCTCGTTCTCATGATGAACAGATCAAAATTGGGGTGGATTATTCTTTTTTGGATATACTTAGCCTACGGGGCGGATATATAATTGGCAATGATGAAAATGATATATCTTTCGGTGCAGGTATCAGGAAATTCGGCATTGCTGTTGATTATGCCGTTATACCCTTTGGAGTATTTGGAAATGTCAGCCAATTTACAGTTCGTTTTTCGTTATAAATAATAGGTGGAAATATGCTATTTAGTCATAATTTTAAAATTACCATAACTTCAACTTTTATTGTAATGTTGATAATTATTAGCTGTGAACAAAATATACCTCCTGCGATTTGGAACCCGGATGTGGACTATGGACTACCACCTACTATAGAAAATGTTGACCCCGACTCTGCAATTGGCGGAGTGAACGAAATAATAATACTTGGAGAAAATTTTTCTCCTATAAAGGATTCAAATATAGTCTACTATAAAAATCAACTTATGGATGTTAAATCAGCTTCTGAATCAGAAATAGTGTTTTACAGACCCAATATATTTTCAGATTCAGCTGATGTAAAAGTAGTTGTACCTAATAGATATAATGGGGTAGGGAAATTTCCAGGATATAAAATAACAGAAGTAGAAATTCCTTTTGGAGATTTTAGAAATGAGGTAAACGATATTACAGGTATAGCAGTGAGTAAGGATAATGATCTATATGTTACAATTGGTAGATATTTATATAAAGTTTTAAGCAATTCAAAGTATGAACAAGTTGGTGCTCAGTTAAGTAGAGCTTTCCGACGTCTTACAGATATAAAATTTGGACCAGACGGTAAATTATATGTAGCGGTAGATGATGACATTATATATAAATTGGATGCGAATACTGCGGTGGCAACAGAGTGGGCAAAACCAGATAAAGATATCGCTTATTTTGATTTTTTTGACGATGGAGGTGGTAATTATTATTTATATGGTGGAGCGGATAAGGGTTTGGTTCGTATAAATTCGGAAGGAGAATGTACTCTTATTGGAGGATATACTGATGATTATGATATCTTATCGGTTAAAGTATATAGCGGCTATGTTTATTTGGCTATCAAATATTCAGGGAGCTGGGCTATATGGAGAAATGAAATAAAAAGTGGTGGAAGTCTTGGTGAAAAGCATGTTTATTTTGATTGGGCTGATGCCGGGGAGTTTTCTGAAAATGAGTTCACATCAATAACCTTTGACTCACGCGGTGATTTAATTGTTGGGATAAAAAATACAGGCACTAATGTTAATACGACAGACCCTTTTGCTGTAGTGCATCCTGATGGTAGTTGTGAGGCAATGTCAATGTATTTTAATAGAGATATACTTGAACCAACGGCTGACCAATTCGCCTGGGAAACAAATGGTAGATACATGTATATTAATAGAGGGAAAACAATTGGTGTAAATGCTGCGGATGCGGCTGATGACAGACCTTACCGTATTTTTCGTGTAGATATGGGGCTTTTCTGAGAAGGATAGTAGAATCGAAATTTAGTGCAGTTAATTTGGTTCAAGTAAGTATTTTAAACAAAAGACAAAAAAGAAAGGAGGTAGAATATGTCAGATTGTAACAAGTTAATTTGAATAGTCCCTTTTTCCATAGAATATATGAAGAAAGGGACTGCGCGAAAAATTGTAATCACTTAACTTTTTTAAATTATGGAGGATAAAATGAAGTTGATATCAAAGTTAATATTTGTTGCGACCTTGATTTCATTTGTAGTAATTGTAACGGGTAGCTTAAATGCAGAAGTTACTACTCAAGATGCAGATGGTGTATTATTGATTCCCTACACTTTAGAAGCACCTGAAATAGACGGCGCATTGGATGATGTTTGGAAATGTGTTACGGCTACAAGGATGGATTCACTTGAAGCAGGAGGCACTGATACTACGGCAAGTGGTGAGCCATTAATAGGTCCGGATCTATCCATTAATGAACATTTCACAAGATCCAGAGCAATGTGGGATGAAGATAATCTCTATATATTCATAGAAGTAGTAGATGATGTTGCTGATACCTCGGCGTCTGATCCGTGGAATAACGACTGTGTTGAATTGTTCTTTGATGGAGATAATTCTAAGGGCAGTGAGTATGATGCTAATGATGCACAGTGGAGATGGGTCTATAAGGATGTTAATAATGCCGGGCCTGCCGGTAATGTATATGCATGGAGGGATACCCCTGAAGGATTTAATCTTGAAATAGCACTACCTGCCGACGTATCAGGCGACTATTGCCCATTGCAAGAGGAACAGGAAATAGGTTTTGAAGTCAGTAATGCTGACAATGATGGAGAAGGTAGAGAAAGAGTGCAACACTGGTGGACAACAAGCGGAATTGCATGGAATACTCCTTCAGTTTTTGGAACAGCTGTTCTTCTTGGAGAGGATGTTCAACAGGTCGAAAGTGTACTTCATATACCGTATACAGAAGAAAGTCCAACAATCGATGGAATAATGTCAGAGGATGACGGATGGTTTGATGACGGAGTAGCTGAACTTAGTGATAATGAAGTTGAAGGTGGTGCAGCACGAGATACAATCTTAACTACATCGGTAGATAAACAATTCAGCTTTAAAACCATGTGGAATGAAGATGCTCTGTATGTATTTGTAAAAAGTTACGATGATATTGCTGATACCTCGGCGTCTGATCCGTGGAATAATGACTGTGTTGAATTGTTCTTTGATGGAGATAACTCTAAGGGCAGTGAGTATGATGCCAATGATACACAGTGGAGATGGGTCTATAAGGATGTTAATAATGCCGGGCCTGCCGGTAATGAGTATGTATGGAGCGACTGGGATCTCGGCTGGAATCTAGAGGTAAAGTTACCTACTGGTACATTAGGTGATTTTTGCCCATTACTAAATGAGCAGGAAATAGGATTTGAAATTAGTAGTGCTGACAATGATGGAGAAGGTAGAGAAATAGTAAGGCATTGGTGGACAACAAGCGGAGTTGCATGGAATACTCCTTCAGTTTTTGGGACAGCTGTATTAGTTGGTAAAGGAGTAGGTATTGAGGATGAAGGAACTGTTGTAAAAGATCTTAAATTAAATCAGAACTATCCTAATCCGTTCAATCCAACAACTAATATTAGTTTTTCAGTAAAGGAAAAAGGATTGGCTCGAATCAATGTTTACAATATGTTAGGTGAAAGAGTTGAAACTCTATATCATGATATTGCATCACCTGGACGTAATTACAAATTGAAATTTAATGGTTCAAGTCTTCCAAGCGGAATTTATTTCTATACACTTGAAACGAAATCGAATACTGTCACTAAAAAAATGTTATTGTTGAAGTAGTTAAATTGTCTCAATAATGGCGTCTGTAGATAAATTTTGTTTTAGATGCAGGCGCCATTTTCATTTTAGGCGGTTATTAAATAATGAGTCTACTTATCCCATGGAAATCTCTAATGAGGGAAATGAGTTTTTTAGTCAGAGACTTTATGAATTATATAATTGAGTCCACTTAAAAAAGGTCAAAATGGTGTCATTCTGAGCTCAGTCGAAGAATATTATTCATTTCTACCGAAGATGTTTCGACTGTGCTCAACATGACAAGAATATAAAAAATACTTTTTTAAGTGGACTCATAATTGGAAAGTTAATTAAACTATTTTTAACATTTCTGGAAGTATTGAAAATTTTAGACATGAAATCTTTAAAAAATGCTTGTTTAAAGGGGGACTCATAAAAGTTTTGATCGTAATTAGCCCTGTTATACACCATTGCTCATTGCAAATTGAAAAATGAAAAATAGAAGAAATGACCTTTCAGAACGATTATTAGATTTTGCTGCTAAAGCTATCAAGTTAGTTGTTCAACTTAACAAGACTGCAGTTGGACGATATAGATGCTATTGCTCAATACAAAGTGAAAAACTTTCACCCCGTTAGATAATTTCATATCTAACGGGGCAAGAATATTAAAATGCAAAATGAAATTAAAATATCAAAAAAGCATGTCCTGAGCCTGCGAAGGACCAGAACAGAATAAATTTGACTTTTGCATTTTGTTCCGCAGGAACTCCTTCGGAGCAATTTTCATTTTTCAATGGAGCGAAGCGACAAGTCGTGCTGATCAGGCAGTTGCCTGATTACAGGTAGTATTAAAAGAATTGCGAGAGTCTCTTTATTGGTTACGCTTGATAAAAAAGTCGAACCTGATTACAACCCGAAGTTTGGAGGTGCTTATGCAAGAAGCCAAAGAATTGGCAAATATCATTGCCAAATCAATAGTAACAGCAAAGGAAAAATAATTTGCAATTTGCATTTTGCAATTTGATATTTGCAATGAGGTTTGCAACAGCGCAACGGCGTATAACAGCGTGTTTGTGGTTCGCTACGCTTATACGAATTCGGCAAAGCCGAAACACGCAAACCGATAAGGTATAAATATAGAATTACATTTCTATTATGGAGAAGAATATTACTACTTTATCTCATAAAAAAAAGGCAATTTTTACTTCAATAACTACAGTACTGCCAATTTTAATAATAATTATTTTTGAATTTTGCCTCCACATTTTTAATTATGGGGGCAATCAAGAACTATTTATATCAATGGAAGGGGATTTCTCTAAATATAAAAGATGTAATCCTAATGTGGCAAAAAGATATTTTTATATGCAATATACATATCCTACACCTCCTAAAGATATTTTCCTAAAGGAAAAACCTATAAATGGATATAGAATTTTTGTTTTAGGTGGATCAACAGCTGCTGGATTCCCTTATGGTAATAATCTTACTTTTTCAAGAATATTAGAGAAAAGATTGGGTGATTCTTTCCCTGAAAAGCATATCGAACTGATTAATACAGCAATGTCAGCGGTAAATAGCTATACTATGTTGGATTTTATAGATGAGATTTTAGAAGAGAAACCAGATGCTTTACTAGTTTATGCCGGGCATAATGAATTTTACGGCGCGCTGGGAGTAGCGTCAATGGAATCTTTTGGTAAGATTCCTTTTATAACAAGAACTTATTTGAAATTGACAAAATTTAAAATTTTCTTATTGTTAAGAGACATATTAGAAAATATTCGGAAATTTATTGGAAATATCTTTACTGATGATGATATAAAGGATGAGTCCAATACACTTATGGCTAGAATAATTGGTGATAAAGAAATACCGTATAAAAGTAAATTGTACAATCTTGGCAAAAAGCAATTTGAAGAAAATCTTGAACTAATTTTCAAAAAAATAAAAAAAGAGAATGTAGATATAATTATAGGTGAACTGGTTAGCAATATTAAAGATATCGAACCATTCGTATCAATAAGTACTGATTCTTTTCCTGAAGTAATAAATATTTATAAAGAGGCTGTGAAATTAGAGGATGAAGGAAAAATCCAAGAAGCAAAAGAGAAATATTACAATGCAAAAGACCTTGATGCATTAAGATTTCGAGCTACTGAAGAATTTAATAACGTAATTGATAACGTCTCAGAAAAATACAACGTACCTGTAGTGAGATTGAAAAAATATTTTGAGAATGAATCAGAAAATAAATTAATAGGCAATAATTTAATGATTGATCATCTTCATCCAAATATTGATGGTTATTTCCTGATGGCAGATGCCTTTTATAATGGAATGATGGAAAATAATTTCATATCTGATAATTGGAGTAATAAAAACGACAGCAAATATTATAGAAAAAACTGGGGATATACAGAACTCGATAGTGTTTATGGAGTATTAATAATAAAACAACTCAAAGCTGGTTGGCCGTTTAAAAAGGAAGGTACTATCAATATTTTCTTACAGTCCTATGTTCCTAATAATGAAATCGAGAAAATTGCATTAAATTATATTAAAAATCCGGATTATGGATTAGAAGTTGCTCATCAGGATATGGCGAAACATTATAAAAAATTAGGTGATTTAGAAAACGCATTCATGGAATATCAGGCATTATACTATACAGTTCCGGACGAAACGATGTTTTATACTGAAGCCGCTAAAGTACTATTGCACATGACTGAATATGATAAGGCTTTGCAGGTACTGCTTATGTCATTAAAATATAAGGATTCATTTTTTGCAAATAAGTGGTGTGGACAGATTTATCTGAGAAATAAGGATTACCATAAAGCAATAAAATTTATGGAAAAAGCGCACAACCAAGGAAAAAATGATTCTCAACTTTTATTTAATCTATCCAGAGCTTATTTATTTTCGAATAATATAAAAGCGGCTCAGATGTACTATAAAAAATTAGAAAGGATATCCCCTGGTTCCGAATACACAAAATATTTAAGTAGACATTTAAAAAACGTACAGGAATAGAAAAATTATGCACAGCCCAATATAAATTCTTCCTTATAATTAAAACAATAAAATAGTCCCTTTAAAATGTCATAAAACAGAAATAAGTCCTTACAATTGAAATCAGAAAAACTAAAACAACAACCATTTTCCCCTCTCAAAAAAATGGTCTTTACCTTATTATTGATCGTTATTCCCATTTTTCTGATAGTTCTACTTGAAGTTATTTTAAGGATAGCCAACTATAGTGACGATCTTAGCTTATTTGTCTCAACTCCGGACGAATCATCAAAATTCTACGGCGTGAATTTACATGTTGGTCAACGCTATTTCTATTATTTTGGTGATCAATATGATCCAACACCGCAAAAAGATCTGTTTCTTAAAGAAAAACCTGAGAATGATTATCGAATTTTTGCATTAGGAGCATCGACGACTGCAGGTTTTCCATTTGGTGGCAATGTCTCTTTTCCTCGTATCTTACATAGATATCTAGCTGAAACGTTTCCCGATCGTCATGTAGAAGTAATTAATACAGCCATCACCTCAATTAATAGTTATGCCTTACTTGATTTCATCGATGAAATCTTAGAGCAATCTCCAGATGCAATTTTAATTTATGCCGGTCATAATGAATACTACGGACCTTTCGGTCCGGCTGCCAAAGTGTCATTTGGTAGTCAGAGAAATGTAGTCAGATTATTACTCCATCTTCAGCGATTTAAGTCCTATATATTGTTCCGGAATGTCATTGGATCCGGTATCAGAAATTTAATAAACAGTCAGGAACCGACTCAACAAATCAATTCGGAATTTAAAGCCAAGACGTACGTTCCTATGGGGAGCCGTAAATATCAGGCCGGTTTGAACCAATTTGAAAGAAACCTGGATGGAATCATCCGAAAATGTAAAAAGGCTGGAGTGCCTCTGGTCCTGAGCGAACTGGTTTCTAATATCCGTGACCAAAAGCCTTTTGATTCTGTTTCTTCAGATAGTTTACCAATGGCGGAAACGTTTTTTTCTGAGGCTCGGGATATGGAGAAGGCCGGAAAATACGATGAGGCCAGGAAAGCGTATCTAAAAGCCAAAGATTTGGATCCGATCAGGTTTCGGGCTCCGGAAGCCTTCAACGACATTGTGCGGCATCTCGGTAAAAAATATGACGTTCCTGTAGTTTCTATGACGGATTATTTTCGCTCAGTTTCTCCACATGGCTTAATTGGTAATAATATTATACTTGAACATGTTCATCCAACACTTGAAGGCTATTTTTTGATGGCAGACGCCTTTTATGAAACCATGCATCGATTAAAATTTATAAATAGTGAACGGCAAAATTATATCCCAGAACCGTCATCTCACTTCATGTCTCGATGGGGATATACTGAACTTGATAGTATTTATGCTGAGCTGGTCACTCAAAATTTGACAAATGGTTGGCCTTTTAATAAAAAAACTTTCAGTACCATATCCGGTGAATATTTGTTAAGCCATTTTAATCCCCAAACCAAAATTGATTCTATAGCACTAGCTGCTAGTACAAATCGCGAATATAGTATCCAGGTTGGGCATTTGGATTTAGGAAAATATTATGAAGAAAATGGAGAACTAGATAAGGCATTATCCGAATATAAAACACTTATCTATACTATCCCTACAATGGATATGTTTTATCAATTAGCACTCCGGATATATTTAAAAAGAAAACAATACAAACAAGCAAACCAGCTTATGAAAGATGCTATAAAGTATAATAAATCTGCGTTTACATATAAATGGCTTGGACAAACTTCTCTTATGCTCAATAATATAAAGGATGGTATTGAATATCTTGAAAAATCTTATACTTTTGATTCATCCGACAGGCAAGTTCTTTTTAATTTAACACGAGCATATTACAGTATATTGGACTTCTCAAATGGAGACAAAATTCTTAAAAAATATCAAGAATATTACCCAAACGATGCGGGAATTGATAGACTTAAAATATATCGCCAAACAGTGTCAAAAGTTTATGAAAAATTAGGTTGAATTGGATATTATGATAGAGCAAATGATGATTGGTCAAATCCTCATGATAAGGGCTTTACACTCCCTGTTGATGGGTTGGCTAATGGTACTTCTCAGTCTTTATAAATTAGTTGGGTTTAATTACAATTAACTCTAAATTTTAAAAATTATGAGGCGTAAATGAAAACTGTCGAAAAAATTTCAGTGAAAGAAAAATTTAGTTACGGACTTGGAGATACTGCTTCAAACCTGTTTTTTATGACATTTGTCTATTTCCTTTCCTATTTCTATACAGATGTTTTCGGAATTTCAGCAGCCGCTGCTGGCACAATGTTCGCTCTAACAAGGCTCTGGGATGGTATCAATGACCCCTTGATGGGACTCATTGCCGACCGGACAGAAACTCGGTGGGGAAAATTTCGGCCTTATCTTTTATGGATGGCATTTCCTCTTGGTATTATTGGTGTATTAACCTTTACTTCACCCAATCTAAACGCAACGGGGAAGATAGTTTATGCTTATGTGACATATGCTCTGATGATGATGATTTATACTGCGATTAATATTCCATATTCATCTTTAATGGGTGTCGTCTCATCAAGTTCAAAAGTACGAACTGTTTTTTCTCAATATCGTTTTGTTCTGGCATTTGTCGGAGGCCTGATTGTACAAGGAACAATGCTTCCTCTAGTTGGATATTTCGGAGGTGGAGATACTTCCGCAATCGACGCCTCTATTACACCAACTCACCAGCTAATTATCACTGAGCAGGGAAAAGGAACTGCTAAACTGGAGATCAGCATACAGCGAGAGGATGGAAAATCAGATAAAAAAGAACAAACCATTTGGGTAAATACTCCGGAAATATTAGCAGAAGGTGATACAAACGTTGGTATTTTGTACCTCGAAAGCGGTTTTGGGCAAAAGGAATTTGAACTTAATAAGCTATTTCCCGATGTTGATTGGAATAACGTGATTTGCAAAATAAATGTGATAAACGAGAAAAAAGGTTTTCAACTGACCATGGCCGTTTTTTCCTCGCTAGCTATAGTTCTGTTTTTAATTACCTTCTACAATACGAAAGAACGTGTCCACCCACCGATAAAACAACGCACATCCTTAAAAAATGATATTGGAGACCTTCTCAAAAACAGACCATGGGTCATCTTGTTTTTTGTTGGCATTTTTACTTTAACTTATACGTGTCTGAGAAATGGCTCAATTATGTACTACTTCAAATATTATATAGAGAACAAAAACCTGGCTACCATTTTTATGCTGACCGGAACTTTTGCCACAATGGTTAGTATTGTGGGTATCGGATGGATATCCAATCGTTTTGGAAAGAAAAAAACATACATAGGATGCATGCTTTTGACTAGTCTTCTGACTACTGTTTATTTCTTTGTACCAAGTAATCAAATTGTTCTTATTTTTATCCTTCAGATAGCCGTGAACCTTGCTTTCGGTCCTACTTGTGTTCTGGTTTTTGCCATGTACACAGATGCAGCGGATTACTCCGAATGGAAAACCGGACGCAGAGCAACCGGGTTGGTTATGTCTGCTTCAACTATGTCTCAGAAATTCGGAATGGTGATTGGTGGTGCATCAATTGGCTGGCTATTGGCTGCTTTTGGTTTTGTTGCTAATGTGCAGCAAACCCCGGAAACTATTAACGGTATTAGAATTATATTTAGCTGGATACCGGCAATAAGTAGTCTGATTGGTGCAATTTTAATGTTTTTTTATATTCTGGATGAGAAGACCATGGAAAAAATTGAGTCTGATCTGAAATCAAGACGAAAGGAAGATTATAATAGTTTATCCCATTAAAAACATGAAATTTACAAGTAGTGTCAGAAATCCCGGTTTTAAATGATATTTTTACTATTTAAAAATGAGATAAGATACGAGAATAATACCGGATTTTTCAGAAGGTTTTAAGAACACTTATTTATGCGCAATCTATATCTGTTGGCTGAGCTATGATGTGGTACGGACATTTATCTGTTACAAGGCGAGGGCACTGTAAATATAATGCCTTAGGGATTGGTTGTTTTATTTGAAGGAAGTTGACTAATGAAAATCTTATTGAACAAAGTTTTTGAGACCTGTCCTATCTCCGGACGGATTAAAGGTCTGAAACACCTGCAAGGTTGGCAAAAATTGATACTGCCTTTTATGGGATTTCTGGCACTTATCTGGGTATTATTGCGTCTCATTCCACGGCCCAATCGCGCCACTTATCCCTGTATGAAGGTAGCTGTACCCCTGGCTTCCGGCTTTCTTGCCCAGCTGGTAGGAGCAGTGCTCTCGCTGTTTGCTTTTAAAAGCGCTAGAGCATTTCTTAGACGGTCCTGGATTGCACCTACATTTATATGCATAGCGATGGGGCTATCTACCACCTATTTCGTTTCTTATGCTTCACAGAGAAATGCAGCAGTTACTTTTGCGACAGCGTACCATGGGCCTAATCAGCCGATAGGCGAAGCCAAAGGCATTTTCCCGGGACGTGTTGTCTGGGTTTATGATCCTGCGGCGACCAAGGATGATTGCGATCCCGATGAACATGGTCACGGTTGGTTCATGAGTGAAAATAATGATGTTGAAGTTATTGAAAAAATGCTTTCCGATGGTTTGCAGTCCATCACTGGCAGAAAGAGTGACAGCCTGGCGTGGGATAAGATCTTTAAGTATTTCAATGTTAATCATGCTAAAGACTCAGTTGGTTATCAAGCAGGTGAGAAAATTTTTATCAAAACTAACGCTACTAGTAGCTGGGGCAGAAATTTCAATTATCGTGACCTTTCCATAGTCTTTAACAATAGCTATGGCATTTCGGAAACCTCACCCCATCTGGTTTTGGCCTTGCTCAGGCAGTTAATCAATGTCTATAATGTACCCCAGGAATGTATCTATATCGGCGATCCGATGAAACACATTTATAAGCATTGCTACGACCTTTGGTATGCTGAATTCCCCAATTTGCATTATATGGATCATGACGGCTATGCCGAACGCGAAAAATTCGCAAAGAGTGACAGTCTGGCTATTTATTACTCTGACCGTGGTGCAATCTTGCGTGTAGGTACATGGGATAATGCCTCTGTAGGAGACACAGTACGTCAGGATTATATATATACCATTTTCGACGAAGTGGATTATGTAATCAATATTCCCACTCTGAAAGGACACAAACACGCTGGTATCACCATGTTTGCTAAGAACCATTTCGGTTCTCAAACACGGGATGACGCTAAACATCTTCACGGCGGTCTGGTAGCTCCTGAAGCCGGCAACCCGCGACGACAGGGCTATAGCCTCTACCGTGTACAAGTTGACCTTATGGGAAATCAGCTGTTGAGCGGCAAGAACTTAATCTACATTCTTGATGCTCTCTGGACATCCGATGATGAAATCGGACCCCCGGTAAAATGGCAGATGGTGCCTTTTAATGGCGACTGGACTTCTTCGGTTTTCGTTTCTCTTGATCCGGTGGCAATAGAATCGGTGGGTTTTGACTTCTTGAGAACCGAGTTTACCGCTGAACGTAGGCTCTATACCTTTCCCCAGATGGTAGGAGTGGATGATTATCTGCATCAAGCAGCGGATTCGACAAACTGGCCTGAAGGCATTATCTATGACCCGGAAAATGACGGCATTTCGCTTCCCAGCCTTGGGGTTCACGAGCACTGGGATAGTGCCCAGGATATGCAATACTCCCGCAATATGGGAACCGGTAATGGGATTGAGCTGGTAAAGATATTCAAAAATAGCAGCAGCATCCAGCCTGAAGGTAAAATCCTAGCTGATAAAATTCTGCTCCGTCCCAATTATCCCAATCCTTTCAATGCCTCGACTCGCATTACCTATGAAGTTCCCCGTGAAAATATGGTCATACTAACCGTATACAATGCCCGCGGTGAACAGGTTACCTGTCTGGTCAATCAGCGCCAAGCTCATGGAGAGCATAGTGTAGTATGGGATGCCGGGAATTGGCCTTCCGGTATTTATTTTCTGCAACTGAGGGTGGGCAAATCTCAGGAAATCCAGAAATGTTCACTTATTAAATAGTATCAAATGACCAGAGGAGTCACATAAAAATTTGACAGGATTTACTAGATTCACCCCGTGAAATATTTTTTAAATCAGCTTCCTTACTATTTTCATTTCCCGTTATTTCAAAGGGTAAACATGACATATTAATAGATATTTCATCCATTTAATCACAAAATAAAAAACAGCGCTTCCATAAAAATTAAAACAAGGTGAATTAATGAAACGCAATGAATTGACACACCATTTAAATAATTATTTACAAGTTGATGATTTTAAAGATTATTCTTCCAATGGATTACAGGTTGAAGGTAAGGATGAAATTAATAAAATTGTAACCGGAGTAAGTGCCAGTGTTGAATTATTTGAAAAAGCTATTGAGTTGAAAGCTGATGCAATTATCGTTCACCACGGTATCATCTGGGATTTTGAGCATCCGATTTATCAGGGCAGTTATAAAAAGCGAATTAAATTGTTACTGGAAAATGATATTAATCTTTATGGTTATCACTTACCACTTGACGCCCATAAAGAAGTGGGAAATAATGCCAGACTCGCTCAAATATTGGGGCTAAAAAATATTGAACCTTTCTGCGAATATAACGGTCAGTTAATAGGTTTCAAAGGTGAATACAAGTTAAAACAAGCCGAAACTGTTTTTGACTTGGTTAAAAATAAGATCAATGCCAACACTATAATTTTCCCCTATGGACCGGACAAAATCAATACCGTTGGTGTCGTCAGCGGCGGAGCTCAAAAGGAAGTCAAACAGGCTGTATTGCAGGGATTAGATTTATACCTTACAGGAGAAGTAAGCGAACATATTCTTCACTATGTAAAAGAAGAAGGTATTCATTTTATAGCAGCCGGTCATTATGCAACCGAGAGATTCGGCGTTCTGGCACTTGGTAAGCACATTAAAGAAAAATTTAATCTGGATGTTGAATTTGTGGATATTCAAAATCCAGTGTGATAAATTAATTTATAAGTTCAGTATAAAAACCTGCTGAATAAAATATTTTGATAATTTTGCGAAATTTTATAAACCTTTAAAACAGTTATGAGTTTCTTTCTTACTATTAATCCCCGACTTTGCCATAGGCATCCCTTATTGGGAAAGTTGGATGTTAATGAAACTCCAACCTACAGCGAATAAAAACTCGTATATTATTTACTGATTGAAATATGGTCTTGAATATTTGAAAATCTAAATTCATCGAACAGCTTTCGCCATCAGGAGCAAGCGATAAATTCAGAGTTTGCTGGTTTTTCCAAAGGCTTAAGAATAATCAATGGAAATCGCTTCGAAAACCGGTGTATCTCACGCATTGTAGGTTAGTACAATAAAAGAAGATATTGCGATAGACCATAATATAGACTATATTTAGTTATTATATCGAGGTTGAAAAATGAAAGCAAGTGAAGCCGTAAAATCTATCAGTTATCTAAAAGCACACGCATCGGAAATTATCAGGGATATTACCGATAGTTATAAAACTCTGGTTATTACTCAGAATGGCGAAGCAAAAGCAATTCTTCAGGATATAAAAAAGTATGAACAGATCCAGGATAGCCTGGCACTCCTAAAAATACTTGCCCTGAGTAGTAAAAGTCTAAAAGATAAAGATTATAAACCCGTTTCCGAATCCTTCAAGTCTATTCGCAATCGTATCAGCCAGATTAACCCTACAACGTAATTTGGCAAATTTAACACTATATGTTGTATTGATGTTATTAATAGGATTCAATATATTGTACGAAAAAAGTCTAAGTGACGTAGTAGGGTTAACATCTGATGAAGTATCACGTCTATATCATTTCCGATGTTGAAGAAGATATTTTCAGTATCTATAAGTATGTCGCCATTAATGATTCAGTTCAAAAAGCAGATACATTACTCGAAAAAATAGAAGAAAAAATATCTAATCTATCAGAATTGGCAAATCGTGGACATATACCACCTGAATTGGAACGTATTGGTATCTACGAATATCGAGAGATACATTTTAAACTCTACAGAATAATCTATCAGATTATTGAATCATATGTTTATGTTCATTGTGTTTTAGATGGGCGCAGAGATTTAGATGATTTACTTCATGAAAGATTACTGCGGTAATTCAGCTGCTAACGAATCTTTTGCACCTAACGTAGGGAACTGTTTTTTGATTGATGATTTTGCGAGTTTGCACAGTGTTTTTGAAATATTGAAAAGAAATCGAAATCACGCTCACCGTATGTTATGCGTTGTTATACATTAAGAGAAACGGAGAAAAATATCTCCTTGCGAGTAAAAAACTCTTGCTATTTATTACAGTATCATATATACTACCACTATGAAAAAGAAATTCAACATAGTAATTGACACAAATGTATTTATATCAGCTCTAAAATCGAGGAGAGGTGCTTCGTTCAAATTGCTCTTTGAAACGTCCCGTGAAAAATATGAACTAAATATTTCACCCGCACTAATCTTTGAATATGAGAGTGCTGCAAAGCGAAATATAAATGATCTAAAACTAAACAAAGAACAGATTGATTCTATTTTAGATATGATTTGTAATACTTCAAATAAATGTGAAATATTTTTCCTATGGCGACCACAACTGAAAAATCCTAAAGATGACCATATTTTAGAATTAGCGATAGAATCTCAGAGTAAATATATCATCACATATAATAAGAAAAATTTTAAAGGTGTCAATAAATTTGGAATTGAAGTATTAACACCAAAAGAATATTTAGAGTTAATTGGAGAAATATAAAATGAGTACTTTAAGTTTACGCTTACCAGAATCAATATATGAAAGAGTTAAAGAGTTTGCCAAAAAGGATGGAATCTCAATTAATCAGTTTATCGCAAGTGCAGTATCAGAAAAAATATCTGCATTTGCTACTAAAGATTACTTAGAAATACGTGCAAAAAGGGCAAATCAAAAGAAATATAGAGATGCTCTTACATTGATCCCCGATATTGAACCCGAGGAATTTGATCGCTTATAAATTTTTTAAATATGTCTAACGAATCTGCTTCGCCTCAACGGAGGTCTCTGGCGAGACACCTGACGCCATATAAATAAAATAACGATAGCCGGAAAATCTTTTATTCGGCGTCTGTGTGCACGTATTACCAGTGTCATGTCAATTTCAAAATGTCGGATATTGCCCGCGAATGCTTAGCACCTTTCTTCTAAACAACATCGTTAAATTAAAAATAAGACCGACTACTCCGGAAGGAGTCCCTGTCGGGAAAGTCGGAAAAGTAATGAGAGTGATTTATTCCCCATTAACTTCCGTCTCCTCACGCTAAATGGTCAGCTATCAATTTCATGGACTTATCAGTAGCCGTCCAAAACAGGATATACCGTGGTAGAATAAGTAACTTTTAATCCGCATCATTATACCGGTTAAATGAATTAAATAAATTCGAAAAGAAAAGGATTGACTTTATATAAAAAAGATATTACCTTTTTGGCATAATCGTGATACAAGAGGAGGCAGGAATGGATACATTAACATTAAAAGTGCCAGAAATTTTAAAAACTCGGCTGAATAGTTATGCTAGAGAAAAAGGGCTCAGCAAATCTGAAATTGTTCGTAGTGCTCTTTTAGAATATTTTTCGAAAGACGATGAAAAGCACACAGGTTCCTTTATCGACTTTTCTGAAGATTTAGCAGGCAAAATTGAAGGTCCATTAGACCTTTCAACAAATAAGAAATATTTTGACGGATATGGTAAATGAAAAGAAAGAAAGTAATATTAGACACGGGTCCGCTTATTGCATTTTTAAACAAAAATGATGCTTACCATAATTGGGCTATTACCCAGTTCTCACTAATGACTCCCCCATTTATAAGTTGTGAGGCAGTATTATCTGAAGCGTGTTTTTTACTTAGAAATTTTACAAATGGATCAAAATATGTCATAGAGCTTGTAGAACGAGAATTAATTGTTTTACCCTTTGACCTTGAGGCTGAATCAAATGCAATAAAGCAATTATTGGATAAATACAAAAATATTCCTATGTCATTAGCCGATGGATGCCTTGTAAGATTATCAGAACAAATTTCGGATAGCGTAATCTGCACTATAGATACTGATTTCAAGATATACAGAAAAAATAAAAGGAATATTATACCATTAATAATTCCCAATAATTTATAAATTGACAGTCGCAGCAACGGTATAACCAATGGTTTGTAGGCGACCGAGGGGCTCCTAACGAATCCGAACACTTTGAGCCCCGCATCAGTTTATCAAAAGTCCGAATGTTCAGTGCACCACAACTTTCTGCACCTGAAACCGAACGTTACATACCATTTAAAACCGACATCACCTTCTACTTTACTAGTGAATGAGCAGAAAGGTTCCGGTTAGTATAAATGCTACCTGATCAATAGCATTTTCTGCCTGGCGGTTTTTCCATTCTGCTTTAGAAGAATAAAATATACACCGCTACTCAGCCAACATCCTTTATCATTTTTCCCATCCCATCTGAATAAATGCAAACCCGGTTTATGACTGTTAAAAGTGAAAGATTTAACTTCCTGTCCTAAAATATTATAGATTACGAGCGATGGCTTCTGTTCAGAAATAAGTCTAACCCTGATAGTAGTAAAAACCTGTTCCGATACTAAAAAAGGATTTTGAACAGTTGGTAAAACAGATAACTTTTCTTCAACTGACTGAATTTCTCCTTCATAAATAAAATTCAATTGAAGAGTATCTACTCCATTATAGAAAAACGCAGAGATAATAGATTCTGTTACTGTTTTCCTGTCCAAAAAGGCGTCAACATAAACTGTATCTTCATAGGGTACAACTCCTTGTGAGGAATAGAACTCAAGATATGGAGAATCTTTAAAAAATTCAAAATTAGCTTCGTGCAATCCTATATTAAAAACTTTCAATAATATTTTACCAGTTTCGTCATTAAAAATAGCTTTAAACGGGAGTAAAGCTGCTTGCGGTCTTTCACAATTCCTTTCCAGAACCGATATAAAAATAGAGTCATTACCGCCATTCGAAGCTATTGGTATAAATAATTCGTAAATCCCCGGCGATAAATTCTTTCGATCTATTGAAACAGTAATTTTATCTCTCTCATATAAAGAACCTGTTATAGGCTCAATGTCCAACCAATCAGGAAAACCACCACTTATATACCAGGAAAGCATTTCCGTACCTGAGTTCTTAATTCCAAAACTTAGTTGATATTCATTATTCCAGAAATACAGAGAATCGGGTTCTATAACCAATTCGGCAGGTTTTACGACAGGCTTTTGTACTATTGCCCTTATAAGCCAATCACCTGTAAGAGTACCTACAGTACCAACTTTAAAATTAGATAAATCACTAAATCCAGCACCAATATTCAAATACGCTCTCCCCTGCCCTTCTTCAGTATGGCTATAACCTAAAGAATTATCATTACTTGAAATTGACAATGCAAATGAAGTAGCAGTTTCAGGTAAAATATCTTCATCAAAATCAAAACGAGTCCACATTCCTGCACTCGGGGGAATATTCTCATAAATTGCAATAGGAGAACTTGTTAATGAAGAATAAACTCTAATTGTTACAGGTAAATCCTCTTTTACATTGAACTCAACTGCAGCCAACCTGGAATCTTCAGATGGTAATGTAAATTTTTCAGCAGCTTCGCAATTCTTTTGATCTATTTTTAGTTTTATATAGAAACTTAACGAATCTCCATCATAAGCAATTTCTTCCTCTTCATAACCACCTTTACCTGAAGCATTATAAGTAAAATCAGTAGTTTCAGGGCTTGTCTTTATCGAAGTACTGAAAGGAATAAATGTAATTTTTTCATAAGCAATTCCAAATAACGAGTCTGAAAAACTAAATGGACTGGGACATGGCTCAGAAATCACTATCTCAGGAAGCGTGGAATATTTTACTACTGCAATACAAAATTGAGAAGAAAAACCGTGTGTCATTTCAAAAGAAATATCTTTCCCGGAGTAAAATTGGATATATTCTGCTGCCGCATCATTTAATTCATCAGAAATATCTTCACCCTGAGTAAAATTTGCACTGAAATGGTCAGATAAAACTTCAGGAATCACAGTATCCCCGTATCCGTATTTTCCATCATCAATACCGGGATCATTAAGCAAATTTGCAATGAACCAATCCTCCAACAAGTCTTCTTTCTCAATTTCTATGAACCCGAAATCTTTCAGTACATTCTCATAACTTTGCAAAGAATTTGCCTTCTCCTTAACAAGAGGTTTAATCATCTCAATTCCGAATCGCTTATAGAAATAAAAAGTCCATAAACCTACTTTTGCATAATCAATAATATTTCCGTTATTATCAAAACTATTCAATGGTCGATTAGTATCATGTAAAAAAGAAGCAAAAGACCGGACTGGAAAACCAAGAATACGCGGAGCAAGCTCGGAAAGTCCCTCGTTTAACCAGGTGTCTTCATCTATATCATAATTGTAGTGAATCAAATGTTGAAGTTCATGCGCTACTACACTATGAGTTGATGCATCATTAGTATTTGCCGGATTCGTATCAATGTAGATTATATCACTGTAATTACCTTTGTTTTTATTTTGATCGAGAGGATCAAAATAACCCGCCACATAAGTTTCATCACCTGGTTCATAGCCATCTCTTACATCAATAAGTAAAATAAATAGTTTTCCATTTTCATCTACATCCGGAGGTTCTCCGAATATCTCTATCTCATTAGTGAGAATACCTTTGTGAGGATCAACAGAACCTGTCGGAGTTTCGTAAAGCATCGCATTTTTGACATTTACTATATCGGTTGAATCAACCCTGTTTTCGTCATACTCATTAACTTCAACATATATTACAATTTTATCATTTTCAAATTTTTTATAAAACGCAACTTCCTCTAAGGACACTGATGAAGCATATAAATCTTCACGTATGTAAAATGTAGTGTCACCTTTTACAGGTTTTGCCAGCGATTTAATTGAAATTATTTCAGGTATTTTACCCCATAAATGTGGAGTACCGCAGATTGGGGTAGGATTTATCTTGATAGATTGCGATATATTACTTGCAAAAACATAGTCAAAAATGACTATTATAATAAAGATAAAAAATAAATATTTTTTCATTTTTCATCGGGTAAAGAGTGCCACTCTTCAACAGGTACTCTACTCATCAGCTCATGAACCGCCTGATTTGGTTCTTTACCCTCAAATAGAACTTTATATATTTCCTCAGAAATTGGCATAAGAACATTGTATTTTTTTACCATTTGATATACCGTTCTACAAGTATGCACACCCTCGGCAACCATTGTCATTCCATCCAGGACTTCTTTCAACTTTCGTCCTTTCCCAATCTCTTCTCCGACATAACGGTTGCGACTATGCTTACTATTACAGGTTACTATTAAATCACCTACTCCACTTAATCCGGAGAAAGTTTCCCTTATGGCACCAAGTTTCAAGCCCATTCGAGTGATTTCAGCCAATCCTCTTGTCATTAATGCGGCTTTTGAATTATCACCAAGTCCCATACCATCACATATACCTGAAGCGATTGCAATAATATTTTTAACCGCACCACCAAGTTCTACTCCAATTAAATCAGTATTTGTATATACCCGAAAATATGGAGACAAAAATATTTCCTGAACTAATTTTGCAGTTTCAATACTTTTTGATGCAGCAACAACTGCTGTTGGCATTTCTCGTGAGACTTCTTCCGCATGACTTGGTCCGTGCAGAGTCACGATTTTTTCTTCAGGATGATCTAAAACTTCGGATATAACCTGACTCATTCTCTTTAGTGTGTTTTCCTCAATCCCTTTAGAAAGATTTACAAAAACTGCATCTTTGGAAACTTTACCTTTTAATCTCAATAAAAGAGACCTAACTGTATGAGATGGTACTGCAATAACTATCATTGATGCCTCATAAACAGCATCATCCAAACTGTTTGTAATTGGAATTTCATGAGGTATTGGAATCCCTTCCAAAAGAGGATTCCTTCGAGTGCGATTCATTAATACCACATTTTCAGGAAAATATTCCCACAATTTCACTTTATAACCCTGTTTAAACAGGTGAATGGCAATTGTTGTACCCCAACTTCCTGCTCCCAATACTGCTATCTGTCTGCCGAAAAGGCGGTTTTGAGATATCTTATTATTATTCATGAGCTCACTCTAAAAATCCCTGAAGGGGTTAAAATTAGGTTTTTTTTACATTTTACCCACAGTTAAAACTGTGGGCTAATCCTATGAGGGATAGTGATTTAGCCCACAAATTCAGTTGTGGGTAGTAGAACTCAATAAGCCCATTTTAACCATTTTAATGGTTTTTATAGTAGACTCATTCATACTTCACGCATAAGCATTTTCGGAACAATTGGCTACGGAGTGGTCCGAAGGTCACAGCGGTCACGAGGGACTCCGTTGGAGACTCCTTTGGAGACTTCCTATGGAACAAGCTCGTAGCCAGAAGTAAATTTTTCAACCAATTTCCCCGATACTTACAGGTTGTTCACTATTATTTTCCAATTCATGGAAAAACTTATCTCCATAATCTCGCTCAACTATTAAGATTAAACCAATACCCAGATTGAAAACTTTCCTCATCTCTTTAACACTGATTTTCCCTACGTTCTGAATTAATCTAAATATCGGAAGCCAATCCCATGCACTCCAATCTATTTTCAAATTCAAATCTTTCGGAATTACTCTTTTGGTATTTCCTTCAATTCCACCTCCGGTAATATGACTGATGGCGTGGAGCTCTTTCTTACACAATAGACTAAAAACTGGCTTTAAATATGATCGGTGCACTTTAAGCAATACCTCTCCTAATACTCCATCAATCTCGCTGATATAATCCTCAACCGAATAATTTTTCAGAAGAACCTTTCTAGCCAGTGAATAGCCATTAGTATGTAAACCGGAAGAAGGTAACCCAATAAGAATGTCTCCCCTTTTCACTCTGTCAGAAAGCAAATTTTCTTTTTCCACTACTCCAGTAATTGTACCGACAAGATCATAATCTTTATGTTTATAAATATCAGGCATCTCTGCCATTTCACCACCAATGAGAGAGCAATCATTTTCACAACAAGCTTTTGATAATCCTGTTATTAATTCCTTAATAACATTAGGGTTTAATTGTCCGGTACCTATATAATCTAAAAAATAAAGAGGTTTTGCTCCCGTTGTTAGAATATCGTTCACACAGTGATTAACCAAACATTGTCCAATAGTATCATAGCAATTCATAAGATTTGCAATAATAAGTTTAGTACCTACACCATCAGTACTTGAAACTAATACTGGATTTTTATATTCAGAAACGGGGAAAGAGAAACATCCACCAAACGACCCTATATCTGTTAAAACATTGGGGGTAAAAGTTTTGTGGACCAACTTTTTTATATTAGAAACAACATTCCTACCAATATAAATATTAACACCGGCATCTTTGTAAGAAAAGCTCAATTATCTTTAAGTCTCCTTGTAAATCTCGTCAATAAGATCAGCATATTTATCTTCGACGATATTCCTGCGAACTTTCAATGATGGAGTCAATTCTCCGCTTTCAATTGTAAATTCATCTGATAGAAGTGTAAATTTTTTAACCTTTTCAAATTGAGCAAATCCTTCCATTGATTCACCAATAACTTTATCGTAAAGTTCCTTCACATCTGGAAGTTCAACAAGTGCTTTACGATCTTCCCATTCAAGACCTTTCTCTTTAGCCCATTCTTCCAAACTCGGAAACGCTGGGACTATCAGAGCTGAGACAAATTTCCTTCTATCACCAATAATAACTATTTGCTCAATCCATTTTGACGTTACGAGAGCATTTTCCATAGGCTGTGGAGCTACATTTTTACCACCTGAGGTTACTAAAATATTCTTTTTCCGATCCGTTATTACAAGATAACCATCCTCATCCAATTCACCGATGTCACCTGTATAAAACCAACCATCCTCATCAAATACTTCTTTAGTGCTTACTTCATCCTTGAAATAACCTTTCATTACATTAGGGCCTCGAGTTAATATCTCTCCATCATCGGCAATTTTTACTTCAATACCTGGTAAAGGCGGTCCTACAGTTCCAAGCTTGTATTTCTCTAATAAATTTGCACTTATGACTGGAGAAGTTTCCGTTAACCCATAACCTTCGATAATAATAATTCCCGCTGCATCGAAAAACTCCCCTATCTCTTTCGATAATGGCGCCCCTCCTGAGACAAAAAACCGCATTCTGCCACCGACAACTTCATGCAACTTATGAAAAACCAACTTATTCGCAATCTTCAATTTCATACCGAGAAAAACACCATTGGATTTTCCACGATTACGTTTTTCAATAGCTTTTCGTCCTGTTTTAATAGACCACCAGAATATACTCTGTTTTAGAGAGGATGAGGCAGCGACATTTGCTATGACCTTGGCGTACATTTTCTCGTATAGCCTCGGAACAGCAATCATTATCGTTGGATGAACTTCTCGAATATTATCAGCTACTTTTTCTATACTTTCTGCATAACAGACCTTTGCACTAACAGTGAAAGGAAAAAAATGTCCCGCCATTCTTTCAAAAGTATGGCTTAATGGAAGAAAAGACAGAAAAACATCTTGATCAGTAACAATTATCACTTGAGAACTACTACCTATGTTGGAAGTCAAATTTCCATGTGACAGCATAACACCCTTTGGTACACCAGTAGTACCTGATGTATAAATTAGTGTCAGCGGGTCATCCTTCTTAATTGACATTGCATCTTTTTCAAAATCATCCGGGTACTCTTTCCGGAACGTTTCACCAAATTCCGTCAACTCTTTCATCGTTATTATATTAGGATGAGCAAAAGAGGTATTATCCATGACGATAACTTTTACAATATTTTTCAGATCATCCAACATTGGAAGAACTTTTTCTGTCTGTTTTTTATCACCACAGAATAAAAACCGGCTTTCAGAATGTTGAATTATCCATTTAACCGTCTTCGCAGTTAATGTTGGATAAATAGTTGTTGTTACACCTTTTGCAGACAAAATTCCATAATCGGACATTGCCCACCAGCGACTATTCTCAGACATTATGGCAACGTGATCACCGGATTTTATTCCAAGGGTTTTCAAACCACCGTAAATTTTCTCTACACAGATTCTTACCTCACCAAATGTCATCTCTTTCCAGACCCCTTCTTCTTTATATCCATACGCAGCTTTATCAGCATACTTGTTAGTAATAGAAATAAACATCTCAGAGATTGTGTCAAAGTTAATATCCGGCATAATATTCTCCTTATAATTGAGTGTGTATTTTACTTGATTTTAATTCACAAAATAGTAATATTACTCTGCTTTTTGCCGAGGTGGTGAAACTGGTAGACGCAGCGGACTCAAAATCCGCCGGACTTAGGTCCATGGGGGTTCGATTCCCCCCTTCGGCACTTACTTTTAAAGTCCCATCTATTAATATCTACCCCCATGACGACTTTATTTATAAAAAAGCAGTTTATAGTTTTACAATATAAGTTGTTTACTCTAAACTGCTTAAATTGTATACGAACTAATAAGATCCCATTTCCCTCAAAAGCCTATTCGCCTTCTTTATTTCTTCTTGTGCATTTGGATAATTTAAGGTGACTTTTCGAGCTTCCTCGATTGCATTTTCTTTCTGATTCAGCCTCAAATAGCAATATCCAAGACGAAGTTGAGCATAAGCCTCTTTATTTCTATCACCAAGACCAAATACTTTCTTATAGGCAGATAATGCATCCTGATATTTCCTCTGATAAAATAATGCCTCTCCAATCCACCATTGAGCATTGTCGGCCAAACTATTATTAGGATCAAAAGAGATAATTTCCCCATAGGTTGCTATGGCTTCAGCATACCGTTTTTGCGAAAATAATTTGCCGGCATTTTCGTAAAGCTTTTCCTGTGGTGATTTAGCCTTCTTTGGTTTATATGCTTTTTTAACAGGTTTGGGCTTAACCTTCTTTTTTACAATTGTCTTTTCAGTTTCAAGATAATCGGCAAGAGTTTTTCCTTTAATAGCATCATAAGTTAGTTCTATTGAAACTCTACGGTTGAGTATATCTCGTATTTTATTAACGCCTTTGATAAGCGGTTCCACTTTGCCTATACCTATTAACTCAATTCTCTCCGCAATACTCTCTCTCTCCTCATCTGGAAAAAGATTGAGTAATAATTTACCAATAGTTATAGTTCTTTTTTCTGCTAAAACCTTATTATATTCTTGAGAACCATCACTATCTGTATGTCCATATAATCTGACTTTAATATCTTTATCGCTTCTTAAAGCTTTAACCAATTTACTTAAAGTAATGAAATAATTAGAATTAAAAGTCAAACTTGGTGCAGCCCATTCTCCATAGTCAAAGAAAATATCATCAAAAGCAAGTTTCTTCAATAATATAGGTTGTTCTATTTCCACTGGTTTCTTTTCTGCTGCTTTTGCCACTTTTTCCTTCTTAAATGAGATATCTGGTTTCGGAACTTGTTTTTCTATTGTTACTTTTTGAATCGGTTTCAGAACCGTCTTTACAGTATCAGAGACAGGCTTAGTAATTTTTGGTTTTGGTGTTGGCTCTACTATTATTATTGTTTTTGATAATTCTATAGGTGGACGACTTTTATCGTAAGTGATTTTTGCTGTTATAGTTTTTAGTCCTGTTCCAAAATATTTTTTTACTGTTTTCGAATTCAATGGGCGAATATATTCTTTCTCAGTTATTTCACGTTGCTTTTCTACTATCTTCTTCCCATCCGGTTTTATCCATGAAAAAGATACTAAAGCATTCTGGTTTCCCTCTATTATTAATTTAAGATTCTTGCCACTTGTAATGTCATATTCTGCTTTTGGTTCAATTCTGAAAGTAAAGATTGGTGTTATTACTTGTTGTTTTGTTTGAAGCTTGGGCGCTGTTACCGCCTTTGTAGTTTTATGTTTAGCTATTTGTTCTTTTTCGCTTCTATCCGAAACACCTTCTTTACCCCCTCCACACGCAAAGAAAACGAATACAATACCAATCATTAAATATTTACTCATTTGCTAATCCTCCAAACATTAAAAGTACCCAATACACACATTTATTAATATCAGATACCTTATTTAAAATTTTTTTACTCCTTAACGGCGACTTTTCTTTTCTTTTTCTACAGGTTCTACAGCTTTAACTCTCTTCTCAAGGTCTCCTATTTCACGATTCATCCTGCTCAATGCTGTCTGTAAATCAGTCAAAGTCCTATTGGTTTGACGCTGCAACTTGGAAAGTCTATCCGAAGCCTGCTCCTGTTCACTTTTCAAATTTTCGAGTTCAGTCTCGGTATTCATCTTAAACTCGCTAAAGACTAATAAAACAGAATCAATCTTAGCAGCAAACATAATTGCAGTTTCATCCAATTTCCTATACATATCCTTTAAATCTCCTTGAAACTGCTGAATGTGCTTACCACGACCTATAAATTGAAGCTCAAGATCATGAAGGTTATGATCAAAATCATTATTTACTTCCACAATAACAGAGTCTTGCGTGTTTAAAACATCCATTCGAGCATTTACTTTTCCAATGATAAAAGCAAAGTATACAGCAACTGCAACGAGGAGTACAATTACAATCGTCTTAATTACTTCTTTCATTCACAACTCCCATAATTTCAATTTTATTATTTACTATACCTACTTTAGAAGATTCCGCTCCCATTCGGACACCCATTCATATTGTAACGATCTTATCTGGCGTCAGTCAATCCCCTTTGTCCATCAGCTTGAGAAGCTGTTGATACTTCTACTTCAACTGGCTTTGATCCTAATTGAGGAGAGATAATCTTACTTTCTTGTTCACTAATTTTATCGGGTTGAAGACTAATAATCAAAGATTTAACACCTTGATGGAATGTAGCAATGGTTTTTTCCAACCTCGTTAGAAGTTCTTCCTTCAGTTCTTTTCCATAGAGATTATTCATCCCCTGTAAAAGATCGTCGAATTTTGCATTAAGATAATTAGTGCGGCTTTCTTCGTCTCCAAAATCAACAAATTTTTCATCATACATATTCGAGAAATCCTCATAAAAATATCCAGGTTGAATTTACAAATCTCATTTTAATTATCAATGTTTTTCTATTATAAACTGGTTAAGTATTAAAATTACCATTTCTCCTTCTTAAAATCTTCCCAACGATCAATATCCTTTATTATTTGCCGGCAAATACTTCTCAGATATGGATTTAATTTTATTTCAACAGACGGTTTATCCTGCGTCATCTTTTCCATCGCTTCTCTGAATTCAGCTAATTCAGTCCTTTCTACTTCAATGCTTAATCGTGTTAACATATATGCCTCAATTATAACTTTCTAAATTAAAATTTATTTTATCATTGCACAATAGAAATTTTAGCGCCACACACACACTTTCCATCAACCAGCGAATTATGAACTACTGTAAACCATTGCCGCTCAATTAAAAGTCGCCCACATTCAGGGCAGTATGTATTCCCTTCAACAGTTGTCATTACATTTCCTTCATATACATAACGAATTCCTTCATTTAACGCTAATTTTCTGGCTCTGTCAAGAGTAGATTTGGGAGTTCGTTCTCTATCCATCATCTTATAAGTAGGGTGAAATGCTGAAAAATGGAGAGGTACATCAGAACCAAGGTTCTCTAATACCCAATTTACCAGACTTTTTATTTCTTCCAAACTATCATTCAGATCAGGAATAATTAAAGTAGTTAACTCTATCCAGGTACCCATTTTCTTAATTTCAATAATGGCATCAAGAACCGGCTGTAAGTGAGCCTGACAGTATTTGGAATAAAATTTCTCAGTAAACGCTTTTAAATCTATATTCGCCGCATCAATAAAAGGATAAATATCCTGAATTGCTTCTTTTGTTATATACCCGTTTGTCACCATTACTGTTTTTAATCCCGACTTATGAGCAAGTTTCGATATATCTATAACATACTCACCAAAAATAGTCGGTTCATTGTATGTAAATGCTATTCCTTTGCAATCATAATTTAATGCCGCTTTTACTATATCTTCAGGTGAAAAATGCCTGGCTGATTTTTGATCAATACGAGCTTTTGAAATATCCCAGTTCTGGCAAAATAAACACCCTAAATTGCAACCTACAGTACCTATTGAAAAAATATCAGAACCAGGTAAAAAATGATATAACGGCTTTTTTTCAATAGGATCTGTGTGAACTGCAATTGGACTGGCATAAGCAAGAGATTGGAGAACTCCATCAATATTTTGCCTTACGAAACAGAATCCATTCTGTCCATCTTTAAGTTTGCAATGCCTCGGGCAAAGTGTACATTCAACCTTTTTGTCACCAATAGATTTCCACCACTTAGCCTCTTTCATAACGAAATCCCATCTATCACTGTACTTTGATTATAAAAATTGAAATCTTAATATCTTATAAATTCATTGGTATTAAAATAAGAAAAAATCGTCTATTTAGCAACTTTTGTCTGATAATAATTTACTTAAAAAGGTAAATAATTAGAATTTTTTTTAACTTTCTTGTGTCTCCTGAATACTATAACAACAATCTTCTAATTTTAATAACTGTATTCTGCACCCTCTTAAAGCAATATATAAAATCCTCATTAATCAATTGAAACTTTAATTGTATCCTAAAACCTTTTATTTTAATATTAGTGCCAAATGATAGTTAAAATCAAAATCTTGTGCTAAGTCCATAATGAATAATTCTGAATTAAAAAAGTGAATTTGAAGGACTTGACGCAAGGTTCATCAAAGTTCCGTTACAAGTTCACTTCTAATGGCAAATATATAAAATCTTATCCTTGGATTCCTGCTCATTTTTTTTAACTTCTCTCCCAATATTTAGAATGTTCATATTGTCATTAGATATAATAAAGAAAACAGGAGAATTTTATGAACCAGAAAAAATACGGCTTACCACCCGAAGCTTACGAAAAAATTCCTGCTGACGAGTATCAACCCTACATTCCTAAAACGGAGTCAATGACTGAGTTAACTGTAAAATCTTTAGTGTATGGATCAATATTCGGCATTTTATTCGGAATGGCAAATGCCTATCTGGGACTCATGGCTGGTCTAACCATTTCTACCGCTATTCCTCTGGCGGTTATCACCGTTGCCGTGGCAAGGATTTTTCAGAGATGGACAGGCAAGACATCCATTTTAGAAAACAATATTACAAAAACCGCGGGATCAGCAAGCTCATCTTTGGCATCTGGAATTATTTTCACTATTCCAGCACTATTTTTATGGGGTTACAAACCAGGTTTATTAAAGATCACTCTAATTGCTCTTGCCGGTGGCCTTCTCGGTGTTCTGTTTATGATCCCGCTCAGACGTTTCCTAATAAGGAACGAACATGGAAATCTCCCCTATCCTGAAGGTATTGGCTCAGCAGAAGTGCTTGTAGCTGCTGATACCGGTGGAACTCAAGCGAAAAACGTATTCTATGGACTCGGCATTGGTTTTCTATATACTTTTTTAATGGATATTATAAAACTTTTCCCAAGAGATGTCTGGGTAAAAATTCCATTTATTAAAAAAGCTCATTTAGGGATGAATACACGCCCCGCACTTCTCGGTGTAGGATACATTCTTGGACTGAGAATCGCAATTATTATGGTTGCTGGAGGATTATTATCCTGGTTGGTAATCATTCCCCTGATTGGATATATTGGTGGTGATTCTTTAACTCAATCAATGATTCAACTTGTTCAAGAAAAAGGTGACCCTGTGACAGATTTGAATATAGCCAAAATGATATGGGAAAAATATATTAGATACATTGGAGCCGGTGCTGTCGCCACGGCAGGATTTATAACTCTTATAAAATCAATTCCCACAATGATCACCTCCTTTAAAATTGGTATGCAACAAATACGTGGTCGTCTCTCAAATAATGTAGAAATTGATAGGACTGACCATGATCTTTCTATCAAGATCGTTTTTGGAGGTATTTTAATTATCGCAATTGTTCTCGCAATTATTCCAACGATATTTGATTTCTCACCATCATTTTGGTTCCGCTTATTAGCAGCCTTCTGTGTAGCACTATTCGCTTTCTTTTTCACAACGGTATCCGCAAGAATTGTCGGATTGGTGGGAGTAACTTCCAATCCTACATCAGGAATGATTATCGCAACTCTAATATGCACAAGTCTTATTTTCCTCGGCCTTGGCATAACAAATGAAGCTGGTAAAGTTGCAGCATTAACTGTCGGAGCAGTTGTAGGCTGTGCCGCCTCGATAGCCGGTGATACCTCTCAGGATTTGAAGGCGGGATTTTTACTGGGTGCTACTCCAAGTAAACAGCAGATTGCAGAACTGATAGGTGTTTTAACAACATGTTTTTTTGTTGCTGGAAGTGTTCTGATTTTAGGAAAAGCATATACCTTTGGATCTCCTGAACTCCCGGCACCACAAGCGAGTATGATGATGATGGTTATTGATGGTATATTTGACAAAAATATTCCCTGGTTGCTCGTGTTTAGTGGTGTTGGAATTACTTTGATCGTCCACTTCTTGTTCAAATTACCTTCACTGGCTTTTGCGGTAGGTGTTTATCTTCCAGTCTCAACAATGGTACCAATATTCTTCGGTGGACTTATTAGAAAAGTTGTAGAAAAACGTTGCAAAGGAAATAAAAACATAATAAATCAACGCCGTGAGGGTGGAATTCTTTTTGGATCAGGATTAGTGGGTGGCGATGGTTTGATGGGTGTGATTGTAGGACTTCTTGTAATAATTCAAGCACGTCCTCATATTCTTTCATCGGACTGGGCAGGTCCATTTAGTGTTATAGTCGGATTGGCTTTTTTCTGTGGATTGGCATATCTACTGATAAGGTCAACTAAAGTTGAAAAAAGTGGAACAAATAACTTGTGAAAAAGTTAATAATAGATAAATTTGAGTTGGTATGACGAAAATAAAGAAAAAAACGAAAAAATCACCCGCTTTTATTGAGAAACTTAGTTTCAAGGGAACAAACTACATCATTTTCGGAATCGGTATCCTGGTATTAATTCTTGGCTATTTTATTATGGCAAGTGGAGATACATATAGTTTCCGTACACTGACTATTGCACCGATTGTTCTCTTGATTGGGTATCTTGTTATCATTCCAATTGCTATCCTTTATAAAAAGAAGGATAATAACAGAAAAACAGGTATCAATAAATAAAAGCTGATTTTTATGAAAGTGTCTAAAGTGAACTTGACAAAAGTCGAAGGTCAAATGTTGAATGCGGAATCGAAAATCCGAAATCTAAAATCCCAAACCAAAATCTGCAATCAAAAATCTAAAATTATGAATGGTTTGATTTTTCACAACTACCATCTAATTCAAACCTGTTTGATTCAGCTTCGCTGCGTTAAAACAGGTTTTGTTTTTCAAGGTCTATTAAAACTTACAAACAAATAAATTTTTATTTTAGTAACAGCAATTTTTTTGCATTTACGAAATCCTTCTCCTCAGATAGTGAAATAATTTGATAGATATACATTCCGCTGGAAACAATTTGTCCGGAATTGTTTCTTCCATCCCACCCGGACAAATAATATCCAGGTGTTTGCCTTTCATCTACCAATGTATTAACTATCCTACCTGTAATGTCATAAATATTTATAGTTGTTTTACTTTCAAAAGGAATTTGATACTTAATAATTGTATTCGAATTGAAAGGATTCGGATAGTTCTGATATATAGCATAATCTTCCGGTATCAATAACTTTGAATCTATCTGCACTTCGGAACGCTCATTCACCAGGAGTCTCGCATTACTATTATAGACAGAATATAGATATTCAATATCAGACACACCTGAATTGACAACACAGAATGTAAGTTTGACTATGTTACCTTCACTGTTTGCAAAGATACATTCATTAGATAGTTGAGCAATGTTGAGTAAAACTGTTCCTTCCTCTTTTCGCTCAAAAATTAGTTTATCTTCTGTTGCATCAAAATTAGATTGCATCTCTTCTTCCAAAGCAAACAACTCATTGCTAATTATTTCACTTGCTTTATTCAGCGCTTCGTTTTGAGTTTTTGCATAGCCGTTATAAGAAATTAATTCAGGATTATACTTTAAAACTAATTCAGTGCCGCTCACATCGATATTTTCAGCCAATTTAACTTCTATTTCAAAACACCCATTTTTTGAGTTTTTCCATGGATTATCACTGATCTTCGGGTTTAGATATATAATAGGAATTTTTGGACTATTCACAGGAGACTCGGCATATCTTCTAACTGAAGATTTCCTGTTAAAAACCAAATCTCTGCTTTCATATATATATTTATCTTTTCTTCTCACTGTTTGAAGTGGTTTTTCAGATTGCGGCTGTTGAGCTGCCATTTTACCCAAACCACCTGTAAACATATCAGAAATTTTCCCAAGTCCTAAAGACCAGTTCCACATCCTTGCCAATGTCACAAAATCCTCAAAATCAACAACATGGTCAGGAATAAGTACAAAGTCGGGTAAAGTTCCGGAAACCGGACCAATTTCTTTTGAAAGGTCTTGCGGATCACTTTTCCATGTGTTTGCAAAAATGATTAAATCAGATACATCTACTCTATCAGAATAATCGTAATCAGCCAAATAAGGAGTTTCAAAACTCCAGGTGTAATCATCTATTGGTGAACCTTCCGGATCGCCGTCTCTATCGCCGTCTAATCCTTTGCCCAGACTGTCTAATATTACAGCGCCCAATTTGACGCTTAACGTCTCTTTCGCCATGAACGGATTGCCGGGAATGAAAAACAGTGACTGAATATTATCCGAGAATAAATTCTTCCCTGATATTTCACCTGACCTTGTTCCTGAAACCTCAATATTTCCAGGCAACGATGTTGTATCTATACGACGATCGAAGTCTATGATGATTGTATCCTGCCATAATGCAAATTCTCTAGGATAATTGCCTATGACAATTGGTCCGGTTTCATTATCTATATGAAATGCACCGGTTATGGATGGAAGTCCGGTATCGTTATCACATGGAAAAATGCAAAATTTAACAGTTTCTAATTCTTGATCAGGTATATCTAATTGAGATAGCCATGTTACTGATAATGTATCTGCTGGTATTTGCATATTATCAAATTGGAAATCAACAGTTGCATTATTCCATTCAATGTCGGAAAGTACTGAATATTTGAAGATATAATGCAATATATCATTCTCTGAATCTGATGGGCAGAATTTTATTGTTATATCACCAGTTTGTTCTTCCGATGGTGTAAATAGAGCACCAATTGATGGTAGCTCGTTGTTATCTACATGAAAATCACCGGTATGTCCACTCATACCAATTGCTGTATCACTAACTAATATTTTAAATCGAATCGTACTCTTATCAACATAAGGAATATCAATCCCCGATTTCCAGATAATAGAATTATCATAGTGTAACGAATCAATATTTGATGTATCACCAACAACATTTGCTTTCAAACAATTTTCTCCTGAATCGATAGAATAATAGGATGTAAAACTTAATTTATCTCGTTGCTTGTCCCATAATTGATACTCAATTATTACGTCTCCACTCTGCTCAGTTGCAGGAGTTGTTAGGAATGCTGTCGGACCTCGTCCAACCTTAAAAACTTCTTTAGTTGAATCAGATGCACTATTACCTATAGAATCCTTTACAACTATTTTTAATTTGCAACTATCAGAACGTATATCCGGGGCTATCCAGTTATAAGTAAAATCCCGGGCATTTGTTGAATCAAATATTGAATAAGTTTTACCATTATCAGATGAAAAATAGAAATAAGCTAATGCTAATTTATAATTGTCTGATGCAGTCCACCCAATTGTGTATTCTAATGCTCCAACAAACTCCTCTCCTCCGGTTGGTGTCACTAAAGCTACTTCAGGATCAGTTAAATCTGTTATTTCAAAAGTGGAATTAGAAAAATCTTCACCTATATTATTAGATGAATCCGCAGCAATTATCTTAACTAAACACTTATCAGAAAAAAGTATGGGCACATTCCAGATATAACTATTCCGGATTGAAGATAATGAATCAATAAGCTGATATGAGAGCCCATTATCAGAACTGAAAAAGATTTTGTAATAACTAATCCCCACATTATCTGAAATAGAAAATCTGATAGTATCAGTTAATCCAATTCCTAACCTCTCTCCCCCATTGAGAGAAATTAACTGGACATTTGGCTTCGTTGTATCCGCTATTGTGAATGTCCCGTCGCTGATATCGGTAGCTGTATTTCCAACACCATCTCTGGCGATGATTTTTACTTTACATCTATCGGATGGTGTATTGGGGATTGTCCAGGTATAACTGCTGTCATTTACTTCAGTGGTATCAATGGCTATATAGTTAGTACCATTATCTATTGAATAATAAAGCGCTATATTGGATACAATGATATTATCTGAAGCTTCCCATTTTATTTCTTTTATACTTTCGCAATAAATGGTTTCTCCACTTGCAGGACTACTTAGTGTTACAGTTGGATTTTCTTCGTCAAGATCCTGAAAAGCATAAAGCTTACCATCCCACGATCCAATATATAGTGTGCCGTCGCTGCCGATGGCGGGAGAGGAGGAGATACCACCTTCCGTCTGATAACTCCACTTTAAAGCACCATCGGGATTTATTGCGTATAATTTATAATCAGTAGACCCCACATAAACAACGCCGTCGCTTCCTATGGCGGGAGAAGAATAGATGGAACCTCCAATCTGACAACTCCACTTTAATGTACCGTCTGAATTTATTGCGTATAGTTTATTATCAGTTGTGTATGTGGGGTCTACTGATCCCACATACACAGTACCGTCGCTTCCTATGGCAGGAGAGGAATAGGAGGAATAGATGGTTTCTCCCGTCTGATAACTCCACTTCAAAGTTCCGTCTGAGTTTATTGCATATAGTCTATCTTCAGATCCCACATAAACAGTACCGTCGCTGCCTATGGCGGGAGAGGAAATAATACCATTACCAGTCCGATAACTCCACTTTAAAGTTCCGTCTGAGTTTATTGCGTATAGTTCATAATCATCAGATCCCACATAAACAGTACCGTCGCCCCCTATGGCGGGAGAGGAGAAGATGCCAGCTCCCGTCTGATAACTCCACTTTAAAGCACCATCGGGATTTATTGCGTATAATTTGTCATCTCCAGATCCTACATAAATAGTACCGTCGCCCCCTATGGCGGGAGACGACCCTATGGAATCTCCAGTCTGATAACTCCACTTTAAAATTTCGTCTGAGTTTATGGCGTATAATTTGCCATCATCAGATCCCACATAAACAGTACCGTCGCACCCTATGGCGGGAGAAGATCTAATCCAACTCCCCGTCTGATAACTCCACTTTAAGGTTCCATCAGGGTTTATAGCGTATAATCTATTACCCCAAGATCCTATATATACGGTGCCGTCGCTGCCTATGGCAGGTGAGGATTCGGAGAAACTACCGGATTGAAAACTCCACACCAATCTGTTCGTTTGCGGACCTATATATTGGCTTTGACCTGTGTTTCTCGCATTACCTCTAAATTTTGGCCAGGGGGTATCGGCAAGACCATAATTTCCGCAGAGTCCATTAACATATATATAAACCATTGGATCATCCGGATCATTACTAGAAATCGTGAGACTATCCGAGTAACTCGTCATGGCTATTGGTGTGAAAATAATCGTGATGGTTGTACTGTCCTCCGGTAATATAGACGCCGTTGTTGGACTTGGAACAAACACTGAATTGGAGGAGGTAATATTGCTAATCTCCAATGTGCTATAGACACCCTGGTTATAGACTTTAAACTGTAGGCTTTTTGTGCTGTCTATTTTCACACCGCCAAAATTTAGAGAATTGGAAGAAATCGAAATATCCGCCTCACTACTGCGGTTTAATAAAACAGAAACGTTGTCGGAACCTGAATTCGCCACTGCCAGATCCATATCACCATCATCATCTAAATCTGATGAAAATACAGATAAAGGATTATCTCCTACTGTATAGTCTGTTTTTGCACTAAATGTACCATCTCCATTGTTAAGCAAAACAGAAACGTTGTCGGAACCTTCATTAGCCACAGCCAGATCCATATCACCATCGCCATCTAAATCTGATGAAAATACAGAACTAGGACTGTGTCCTGCTGTGTAGTCTGTTTTTGTCGTATAAGTGCCATCTCCATTGTTCAGTAAAACAGAAACGTTGTCGGAACCTGAATTCGCCACTGCCAAATCCATATCACCATCGCCATCTAAATCTGATGAAAATACTGACACAGGACCATTTCCTGCTGTGTAGTCTGTTTTTGCACTAAATGTGCCATTGCCATTATTTAGCAAAACAGAAACATTGTTGGAATAAGAAATTGCCACTGCCAGATCCATATCACCATCATCATCTAAATCTGATGAAAATACAGATAAAGGATTATCTCCTACTGTATAGTCTGTTTTTGCACTAAATGTACCATCTCCATTGTTAAGCAAAACAGAAACGTTGTCGGAACCTTCATTAGCCACAGCCAGATCCATATCACCATCGCCATCTAAATCTGATGAAAATACAGACCGAGGACCATCTCCTGCTGTGTAGTCTGTTTTCGCAATAAATGTGCCATCTCCATTGTTTAGCAAAACAGAAACATTGTTGGAATACCAATTCGCCACTGCCATATCCATATCACCATCGCCATCTAAATCTGATGAAAATACAGAACGAGGAGAATCTCCTACTGTGTAGTCTGTTTTTGTCGTATAAGTGCCATCTCCATTGTTTAGCAAAACAGAAACATTGGCGAAATATAAATTAGCCACTGCCAGATCCATATCACCATCGCCATCTAAATCTGATGAAAATACAGAATAAGGACCATCTCTTGCTGTGTATTCTGTTTTGGCGGCAAATTTTCCGCTGCCCCCATCGACCTCAACCGTAAATGACCATTCGTATGGATCGGGTAAAGGATCACCAATGAGGCTTTGTATACCTTTGGTTAAGATTGCTGTAACTATTTCTCCAACGGTAAAATTGTTGTCCGGGTCAAATGTGGCGGTTTTTGTGCCGCTGTCGTAGCTGTAGTTGCCGTTATGAAATCCGGTTTGAGAGGCGTGGACGATGAAGGTATTTTCATTAATCGTTGAACTATTAATGTCGATGCCAAAAGTCACGGAGATATCGGTATCTTTTGAAACATTTAGGGCATTTTGAAGGGGATTTACAGAAGTGATTTGTTGCGATTGCGTGAAGGGTGTGGCACTAACCTCTTCACTAAACCCACTTTCATTTCCTGCATTATCTACCGCTGTAATACAGTAATAATAGATCTGCCCATTGGTTAAGCCTGTATCCACATAAAACGTATCCGGCGTTGAGCCACCAACGCTATCAATCAGAGTAGATGCTGGAGAAGATGTATCGCGATAGATGTTGTATTTATGGAAGTCAGACTCGGTATTCGGATTCCAGCAGAGGGTGACTTGTCCGGCTGCTGCCGGACCGGGAGTGGCGGTGAGGTCAGTCGGAGCGGAAGGGAATTCATCTTCGTAATTATAGGCCCCGATATCGTTGCGACTACCGTCCGGATCGTTATACTGAGCGTCGGGATCACCCCGATCAATACATGGCGAACTCTCCTGAAGACGAAAATCCCCGTTATCCAGGTCTACGAACTGAGGATTCAGACTGATATCGCCGATTCCGGGTGTATCATCAAAACCAATGTAGTTGTATGTATTTCCATAGACATTGTTATACGACCGGACTGCGTAACTATAGCCGATGGTGTTGACTCCGAAGTTTGTATGAGCAATAATATTGTTTTTAAAAACGGGTGTTCCTGATCCGCTGTAAATATCAAGTCCGTAGCCGCTTTCAACTATCGTATTGTTCACAACCACAGCACCGCCATTCGTCTCCATTGAATGGGCAGCGAAAGCATTCACTCGCCAGACCAAATTATGGGTAAAGACCGATCCATCGGTGAGTTTGATACCAAGATCACACACACTGTTACCATCAAAGACGAATCCATCGACGGTACAGCCCTTATTATCCGTGAGAATAGTAGCACTCACCGCCTGAACGATAGTTTTGTGGTTGAAACGATGGCGTTCACTCTCACTAAAATTATCTGTATAGCCACCTAAGAGCACCACAGGGTTCTGAGGAATCAATCCCTCTTCGTAGGTCCCTTCAGCAACTTTAATGGTATATCCACTATTAGCCCGACTTAATGCGGTTTGGATATTCCGGAGAGGATTTGAAGCAGTGCCGGAATTTGAATCATTTCCTGAAGTCGAAACATAAATCGTAACAGGATTTGGTATTGCACTTACTTCCTCAGAAAAATCACTCTCATTCCCAGCACTGTCCACCGCCGTAATCCGATAATAATATACTTGTCCATTTGTCAATCCAGTATCCACATAAAATGTATCAGGAGGCGATCCAACAACGTTATCAATCAGCGTAGTCGCAGGAGATGATGTATCGCGATAGATGTTGTATTTATGGAGGTCAGACTCGGTATTTTTGCTCCACCGGAGGGTTACTTGCTGGTTGCCTGGGGTAGCGGTGAGGTTTTGGGGTGGTGATGGAGGAGCATCTAATGGAAAACCTCTACTATTCTCATACGCTCCCATATCCGGTTTGGAACCTGCCGGATTAGGGCGTGGATTGCCATCGATATCTGTTGTTAGTGCAAAGTACCAGGTGTCGTCAATTTGAATGGAGTCAATGCCAGCACCGATGCAGGGGGAATAATCAGAAAGTGTATAGTAATGATTCGTTGTGTCTGTGAATATTGGATTCAAATTAATATTACATTCTCCTATCCAGCCCCCTTGTATATTAGAATAAGAGGCATTTATATTACCAACTTCTGCATAAATTTCCTGTGGTGTATTATTCCAAATAATAGAATTACATACCGTGCTCGTAATATCGGCTTGGTAGATACCACATCCTTCACGAGTAGCAGTATTCCCTGTAATAGTTACATAATTAAGAATTATTCTGGATTTATCAGAACAAAAAATACCGCCTCCATAATTTTTTGCTATATTATTATGAATTATTACATTACTCAAATAAGGATGAGAATTGTAAATACAAGATACTCCACCACCTTGATGACCTGAATTGTTACCGGTAATAATTAAATTTATCAATTTTGGATTAGATTCACTCCTAATAAGAATTCCACCACCATGGTGCACGCATGTATTATCCATAATTTTACAATTCATAATTACAGGATTGGAGCTGTAAGATGCATATATACCACCTCCGGAATCGCTCACAGAATTATTTTTAATAATTAAATAATTAAGAAATGGATTTGAATTGAATTCACAAAGTATACCACCTCCCAAATTAGATGACCCATTAGTAATAGTAAGACCACTTAATTCTGCAGTAGAATCTTCTCCATTCTCAAATGTCACCACACTACCATTTTGATTCCCATCAATAATCGTTGATGATATATAGGATGTATCTTGAGTGGTCAGGATGAGTGAACCAACTACAATATTCTTCCCATTGAAGTTGATGTTTTCGACATAGGTACCGGGATGGACAAGGACAGTGTCACCATTAGTAGAGGCATTTATTGCGGATTGGATTGTACTGTATTGAGCAGGAACGTTAAGCATCGTTGCATTCAGTAATGATGAAACGATTATTAGTAATAATAAAAATGAAATGTTTTTTAGTCTCATTACATTTATCCCAGTTAATTAATTGTTACAAGTATTTCTAAACTTTGCAAAAATTGATAACCTTCGCAAAGTCAGGATTCGTATAATGGCTTCCCGGAACGCTTTCTGTTGCCCTGGCGCAGCTACTATATATTTATCTACTTTCCTCTTAATCATTTTTAATCTTCAATTTTTGCAGATTGGGAACTTGTGTTAATGTTTTCATTTGATATCTGGCAATCTGGTTGAGTTTTATCAATCGTTCATCCTGGGGTAATTTCATCTTAATCAGTTCGGCATTTATACTTTCAAGGTTGGCAAGAACAATTAATTGTTCAATTGTGGCACAATCACGCATATTTCCCTTTTTATTGGGATTCTGTTTCTGCCACATTTGCGCGGTTTGTCCAAGTAATGCCAGATTAAGCATATCAGCTTCGTCTGCATACAGCAATGTTTTCTGTAATTTACTCAAATCCGGTGGTATTAAATTTGCCTTAATAGCATCAGTATGAATACGATAATTCACTTTTGCCAGCATCCTTGAAATATCCCACTGTTGGAATTTCTGTTGGCTCTCGACTTCTTTCAGCCGCTGGAATTCTCGTATTACGAGCAATTTAAATTCAGGACTTATCCAAGTACCCAATTCAAACGCTATATCTTTATGGGCATAAGTTCCACCATATCTCCCCGTTTTTGCAAAGATTCCATATGCATTCGTGCGCTCCGTCCATTGTTTAACTGACATTGTAAACCGATTCACACCTGCCTCAGACATAATTACACCGAATTCGGTGTAATTAAAATTAGGGTTGTATATTTTCTCCCAAATGCCAAGAAATTCTATCGTATTCTTATTACTCAACCACTTAAAGATTAACCCGCCGCTATCCTTATATTTCAACATATCTGTCAGGCAAATAAAATCTTGTTTATTGTGTTGTGTAATGTGAATAATAATATTTTCAACTTTTATCTGTTTGATTTTCTTACTCAATCTAAAATCTCCCGCTTCTAACTTGGTTCAGAAGAATAATACTATCAAGCAATTTTAAACGCATTACTTTTATCCCAATTAATTAATTGTCACAAAATTGTCACAAGCGACATTCTCACAGGAAGTCTGAAAGGTTTGTGTAAAAGGTTTGTGTTTTTGGAAGATTTGAGTCATCTCAATCCTCAATTATATACTTATCGATTTCTTTAAAATTTCTTTTCATCTTATTGTGAAAATAAATATAGTTTTTCTTCCCTCCAAAAAACTCCAAAACTTCCTTTTTCTTCAATTTTGATTGTCTGTTGTTAAGAATTTTAGTATAGGAACTCCACGGATAATTTTCAAAAGATTGGAAGAGATGATGATAAACCGGATTTAAATGTATGTAGAAAATAATTCTGGAAAGATAATCTTCTTTATCTATGATTTTTCTTTTAAAATGTTTTTCAAACAGGCTGCCGTGACGATTTTCTTGCTTATTAATTGACTTAGCATAACAGTTAAAAAAATTAGAGAAAGATTGAATAATTGTTTTGTTGATCTCTAAACCTTGTAGGTCTCCCCGACCTGCAAGGTTTAAACACTCGGAATTGTCATTACTATCGTCTCTATTTATTAGACCTTGCAGGTTTTTTAAACCTACAAGGTCTTTGCTTCCTTTTATCTTAACTAAAAAGTGAAAGTGCGTTGGCAACAGACAGAAGGCATAGACTTTCAGGTATTCCGATAAGTATTTATCAAATTTCCGCAGAAAAAATCTATAGTTATCATCAGTATAAAAGATTTTTTCTTTGTTATTGCTTCGGTTGAAGACATGATAGAAGTATCCTTCAATAAAGGGAATTTTGGTTTCTATGTGAAGATCACCGGTCATTTTTGTCGGTTTCTTTCATTACACTTCAGGTTCTTTCCGCTAAACCTTGCAGGTCTCCCCGACCTGCAAGGTTTAAACACTCGGAATTGTCATTACTATCGTCTCTATTTATTAGACCTTGCAGGTTTTTAAAACCTACAAGGTCTTTGCTTCCTTTTATCTTAACTAAAAAGTGAAAGTGCGTTGGCAACAGACAGAAGACATAGACTTCCAGGTATTCCGATAAGTATTTATCAAATTTCTGCAGAAAAAATTTGTAGTTATCATCATTATAAAAGATTTTTTCTTTGTTATTGCTTCGGTTGAAGACATGATAGAAATATCCTTCAATAAAGGGAATTTTGGTTTCTATGTGAAGATCACCGGTCATTTTTGTCGGTTTCTTTCATTACACTTCAGGTTCTTTCCGCTAAACCTTGCAGGTTTTCCAAACCTACAAGGTTTAAAAGGTTTAAATATTCGGAATTGTCATTACTATCGTCTCTATTTATTAGACCTTTGTTGATATCTAAACCTTGCAGGTTTTCCAAACCTACAAGGTCTTTGTTTCCTTTTACCTTATTTCTATCAAAGATGAGACCTTCGAAATAATTTCTATTGGGTCATTATTTGCTTTACGGAAATAGCAGCCATTGTCGAAAAAGATATTACTTGTCCCTTGCTGCATCGCCTTGAAATTCACCCGAACAATCGGACCACAGCCGCTCAGACTTTCCTGTTCACTTGAGATTAATGCAAGATAAATCGTCAGAATACCATTCACAAAATCAAATTTATCAGTTCTTATTATCTGATGACCATTTAATATAGAATCATCTTCACATATCTCATAGTTCTGTACCTGTAGAAATGCAGGATCAAAATTCAAAATAACCGACATCATTGCCAGTTCGGTTACCTCTTCCGCCATTACATATATGGAAAAGATGTCATTGACAGAAGTTTCAACTTTTTTATGATAGAGCCATAATGCCGGACCTTCGATTGCATCAACTGTAAATGTCACTGTACTTGGCACATGTTGAACAGAGTCGGTTGAGTATTTGGCTTTGACCTGGAATGAATAGTGTATTTCATCCATATAATCCAATGTGATTGAAGTGTCAGTACTCCAAGGCGACCAGGAATCATTATTCAGCCGATAGGAAAACTGACAGTCATCATTATTACCGCTCCATCTGAATGTGAAAATGTCCGTATTGATTGTACTGCCGTCGTCCGGGCTTTCCACAATGGTTGCCAGCGGTGCTTCGTAATCAGGATTATCGGGATCTATTGGATTATCATCGGGATTTACATCTTCTACCTGGGTCGTCAAAACGTCGCATGACATTATCAATAATGACAACGGTATCAGCAATATAAAAATCAGTAATGTTATTGTTTTTCTATTCATTGCACTTCTTCTGTTTCATTAAAATTTATATGACAATTGTAAAGTATTCGGTCTGTTCAGGCTGACTTCGATACCTTTCTGAAAATGTTTAAAGTTCCGTCCTGAATCCCAGATATTGTACAGCCAGACAAATCCAAGCAATCCAGCTGATCCAAGGGTAATATTCCGCTCCTGAATTGCCTTTGCGTAACTATCGTTCTTGGTTTTTTTTGCTTGTTCAATTTCCGAAATTGTTTTAGCATTTCTGTAGTTTTCCAGATCAATATTAAACTGGTCCCAACTCTTGCTAAAACTATCATTATAAAAGAAAGTGCTATATGCGAGTCCAAGGGAAATACCGGTAAATATCAATCCCTTTCCAATAGTTCCATAATACAACTGTCCCGTACCGGGGAGCAGTACAGACATCAGCCTGGCTTTTCCTTTGGATTTCGGCTCTAATTGTATGTTTTTAGTAAGAGGTTCGGACGAATTAATAATTATGTCTTCATTATATGTTAAATAGCCCTTTCTTTTAGCCTTTAATTGATGATTTCCAAAAGCGATTTTGACATTTTGATCAGAAACGTAATCTATCTTATTATAATCTATAAAAACCGATGCTCCATCCGGGATGGTTGACAATGAAATTTCTCCATACAATTGTGATAAATTTTCTGAAATTAATTTAAACGGTTTATCTTCCGACAATTCCACCTTTAATGGAACTGTTTCATAATTCTCTTTCCGCAATTCCAGTTCATAACTACCAAGTTTCATTAATCCGGATCGAAAAGGAGTATTAGATTTATATACTCCATTAATGAAAACCCTGGAATTAAGAGGTACAGTGTTTATTTGAATAGTTCCATATCTCTCTAACTTTGCGTCCAACCGTGAAAATGTATCTCCTCCGATTTCTATTCTCTTCGTATAAGGAAAGTATCCTTCTTTAATAACAGAAATTTCTACGGGTAAATCACTTTTTTTATAACTGTATTCTGAAGGAGTATATCCTAAAGTCTTATCGGATACCTTAACTATTGCATTTTCAGGATTTGAGTATATAATAATCGTGTATGTCTTTTCTTTCAATGTTAAAGATAGTTCATTTAATCTGCCCGCCTCTAAAATAACCTGTTCTTCAGCGATTAGATTACCCTTTTCTATTTTTATTCTATGTTTACCTGAGGAAAGGTCTCGAATATTACAAGGTGTTACCCTGTCTAAAGTATCGCCATCCAAATAGACTATTCCCCCCGGGGGATCTGACACAATAGATAAGTCTGACTGTCCTGAGATAACCGTCGGGACGACTTCCTTTGTCTGTATTGGTGTTAACTCGAAGGTTTCAGTTAAAACCCTTCCCTTTTCAATAGTAATAGCTGTATCTAAGGGCTCAAATCCTTTTTTTATAATTTTAATCTTATACGGTTGTGCTAAGTAATCTACAAATGTGAATGGAGTCTTTGCTACAAAATCCGGTAAGCCACTAATGTGTATATCTGCACCGGAAGGGATGCTTTTCAAAATGAAGTCTCCTTTTCCGTGTTGTGATTCTATGCTGTAATATAACACTTCTCTGGATTCCATATTAGGAATACGAAATTTTCCTTCTCTATAATCTTTTGCTTTCACTGTAAGAATCTGTTTGATAGGTCTGATGAGCAGCGTGTATTTTCCCTCATCGGGCTTGCTCTTATCATCAACTATCCCATCCATGTTGGATTCGAAATACAGATTGGTGATTGAAGAATAGATAATTATCGCTGCCTCATCAGGATTATTCGTGAATATAGGGATTGATTCAGGCGGTTTCTCTCTTTTAATATCAAATTCTTTCAGTTGTGCATAGCCTTGCTTTGATATAAAAATGATAAAAACTGTTATTATAAAAAATATATTGTATAATAGTTTTATGACGACTTTCTTATTTTTATGGCACACGGATGATGCGGATTTGCGCGGATTTTTACGTGCACGGTATTCCCTTAACGCAGAATAATAATCTCCTTCAGCTTTTTCAATCCATTCCATATATATTTCTGTCATAAAGAACCTTTCCTTTATCAATAATGTCTTTAAAAAAGAAATCTCCAAGTCTTATTCTTTTATGAATCTGATCAGATGATCGTACTATTAAATCAATAGGAAAATGATAATCAATGCTTTGTAGAATTTTTGCTGCTTGTTTTTTACTACTGCTTTTATAGTTCATAACAATAAGTAAATCCAGATCACTATTTTGACCTGGTTTACCATAGGCACAGGAGCCAAATATAATGATTTTTTCCGGATGAAATTTTTCAATTATCTGTTTAATGGTTTTACTAATAACCTCAATCATTTTTCAAGCCTATATAATTTAATTTTCAAACATTAAGAATTTGCATGAGAAATATAAAAAGATTGATACATGAGATAAAAAGATTGAAAGTATTCATTGTGCTTTTTTTTATTCTATTATTTCAAAATCTCCCAATCCAATTATTTCCTCTTCAGGGGTGTATGCTTCAGGTTGCCATGTTCGAACATGAACTATGGGTCTCTCCTCATCTTTAAAATCAATCATCAGGAACAAATAGCCCTGGTCGGAATAGCTGGATGATGTCCAGTTCTGAAGTAGAGTTAATCCGTAAATCCGCTTATACTTAGGATGCTGGAAAATATCTATATTATCGAATCCTACTTTAATAAACTCATTTATTTGAAATACTGCTTTCAGATGATCGATATATTCTTTTTTATTGTATCGAACTAGTTCTACCCGTTTTTTACCCAGATTATTATCTAAATAATCCCTGGTGTCTACCCCTATTTCAATTACTCGCCCTACAATTATTAGAGCATTATCACTGAATACATTATTAATATAAATCAAATCCTTCCGGTTATATGCAGTTCGGAAGTTTTCTACGAAATCTAGAATAACTTGCCTCCTTCTAAATTCTACAATCGTATTTCCTTCGGATATCAGATTCCGGTACCTGTGGCTTTCTAATCCGAAATATAAATCACAGATTTTTCCCGAGGGTGTAAATATTAATACACCTTCTTCCTGCAAAGTTGAATCTCTTTCGAACTTTAAAGTCAAAGGTATATTTCGTATTTCATAATTGCCATCAACACATCGAACCAGGTTGTTGATGACTTCTAACTCATCACAGAAAAAAGGTTTTGTTTCCCACAGAGATTTCATTGACGACCGTCCCGCCTCTGTTGTATAGGTCGTATCGAGTGAAAGTTCTTTATTCTTAACAAAAGAAACATTGAAAGTTGTAAGTAATTTTGATGCATTATATTCAATTGTCCTTTGTAAACTACTATTCCCGAATGGAGATAATAACACAATAGTACGGTGTTGGGCATAACTAAATATATTAAGAAATAAGAGTGAAATAATGATCTTAGTTTTCATCGGTAAACCTCAACATAAATTGGCACCTGGCCCTGATAATTATCTCTTAAATTATAAACAATTTCATCGTTTAGTAAATTCACTCTTTCTTCCTTACCGTGATCCAAAACAGCAACAATATTTTCAGTATTTGGATCAACAATAAAAATAAGGCACTTCTCTGGATATAGAAATGCCTCTTTTTTACCATACATTAATTTCCCTTTGCTTTTATAATATTTAAGAAGTTGTCTTAGTTCCTTAAAGTCTTTTAACTGAGATAATTCCTGAACGAAAGTTAATTGAGGAGTTTTTATAAAAACAGTGCCATCTGGTAAAATATCCCGAGTTATTTTAAGACTTTCGGAATGATTTAGTATTAAAGTAACTTTATGTCTCCTGGAGTCCTTGTATTTGTGGAGTGGGTTGTACTCTGTTGAAGTTGATCCATCTCCAAAGTCCCACTCAATGTTTGATATGCTTAAATTTTTAATGACCGGTTGAAATGAGAGCATACCGGATTCCTTCTTCTCAATTTTGAAGGATAACTGGATAATACTGGAAAAATCTATACTTGCCTCTTTTCTACATATTATTTTTGAGGTTCTATGGATATCCAATAAATCCTGAGAACCCTTCTTTTCGTCTATATATACTCCCAGGAGCACGGGAATTTTTCTCTTTATATTAGAAGGCTGGAAATATAGAAAGAGCTCCGTTGAACCATTATTTACACGCCGTTCGGATTGATCCGGGAGATCAAGCTGGAGGGTAATTCCATCAACTAATTGATCCTCGTAGCATACCAAAAAGGGAATAGTTATCATCTCAATTGAAGGATCATACGTGGCGCTTTCTGAAACGATGGTAATTCCATTCAAGAATGATGTTACTTTTTCTTCCAGAAATGGACGAATGCTCTGAAATTCTTTACCCATCGTTATACTTTTATAAAATATGGGATCCGGGTGATAAAAGGTTTTTAGATATGCGATATAGTAATTGTGAAAAGTTTTAACTATTCCGTTTTTTATTTCGTTTTGCTCTGTCAACTTTACCATATCTCCGATATTTGCTGATATATTTTCAAAAGCCTTCTGAAAATCATCTTTAGAGATGTATGCAATGACTTTATACTTGTCCTTGCTCCGAGAAACAAGGTACTGAACTCCCCTAAGTGATAATCTCGATGAACTTTTTATTATTGAACTGAAGTAGGAACTAACCCTGCCATCTTTTTCTTCTTCTATATCAAGTTGACTCAGGCTAATGTTTGCCTGAATATTAAAAATTAAATCCTTTAGACCCGCCTCTTTCGTACTTTTTTCATCCTCTCCATTAGCAGTTCCCCAGTAATATTTGCCGGAGAGTTGGATTTCCCTTTCTGTTTGTGCATATAAAACAGAAGAAGTCACTATTCCACAAAAGAGACAGAAGCTGATTCCAAGATATAAATAATAGAAATTTCCTCGCATCTTTTTCATTTTTCACCTACTGCTATACATTTTTTTTATATTAATAAATTATCATCTAATTTCCAAATTTTAATGCTCTAATTCTCAATCTTGATATGAACTTTCTTTGTGTTTCTTCTGATGTATTTAGCAAAGATTTCCTTCACGTTGTCAAACCGGATATTTGTATTTAATTTGGCATTAACTGTTGAAGGTTCAGAACTGAATACGCTTTCTGTTGGAATATCAGTGCGCATTAGATGCAGGTGGGTAAATTTCTTACTTACAAAGATGGCAATTGTTTTTATTGTGTCAGAAAAACTGTTTTCGAAACCTATGTAAATATCATAATCAAATAGAAAATATTTTATCAGGTTTTTAAGTGGCAATTGAGCCGGCTCTTTTTCCCCACTTTGCGACATAAAAGTTATATTTACGGTAATTGGACTTCTGGAGTAATCGGGTTCCAGGAACAAATTTGAAATGCTTTCCTCTAAATAATTGGGATCATGTAGTAATGTGAGTCTTTGCCGTTTTTTAGTCAGATACCGGTTGGAGTTTAGTCCCTTAAAAAACTCGTTTCCCCTTAGCACGTAAATCGAATCCTTCAATAGTTCAATTTTTCCTGAGTCTGTTACCGGATAGTTAAATGGTTTTTTTGAATTTTTCTTGGGCTCAAATGATGTAATCTGCGCTATTAGCAATTCATCTAATTCTGTTTTGTCTTTCCCTGATATCAGGTCAAATCTTGCCGGAAACACAATATCAAGTTGATCTCCATATTTATTTCTCCAGGTTGCTGAGTAAAGAAGATTTTTCTTTTTTAAAATAAATGATTCATTGTCATATAATATATCTAGAATAGAATTCAACTCCGTAAATCCAAGGCATCCGTATTGTAATCCGTTTAAAATAATAGAAATGTTTTCAGTTCTGGATTTTGAAAAGGCTATCTCATGGTCTTCTGATAAATAATCCAGTAACATTCGCTCTAAAAAGTGTGCTATATCATAATCTATTAACGGTTTATTTCTGCTAAAGAGATAAAGACCTATGTGCGAAATAACATTACTATTTTTAATTTCTAAAATAACAATAACATTCTTACTCTTTATTGTTGCCTTGAAGAACTTCAGTAATATCAAGTCATTATTTCTTTTGATCAAAGTGTCAAGAGAATTACTTTCTTTTAAATCAGGTAATATTTTTTTAAACTGCTGCTCATTTCTTAGGGTATTAAATTCATATTTCGGATGAACTTCTGCTTCCGTTCCCGAAAATAAAAATAGTGTTGATAATAATCCAAAGAGTAATAAACGATTCATTATTTAATCAAAAACCTTTGCTCCGATAACATACAAATTACCAATCTTTGAAATACTGCCGCCGACAATTTGCCTGACTGAAAGCAGTTCGCCAACTTCAGCCATACACTCAGACTAAATGCATCCAGCCTGTCGAAGCTGCTGTTCTTCCAGTAATTTACTCATTAATTCTCGCTCAATAACTGTGAATTTGCCCGTTTGCTTTAATGCTATTCTAATTCTATCAGAAACAACACTCGCTTCAACCTCCGATACATTTCGAGGAGTAAGATTCATAACCGCTATGTTTTTAGAATCTTGCACTTCCCCAGTTTGCGAGAACATAAAAACTGGTGTAAATGCTATTAGAATAAAAATTAAATTGCGAAAAAAATTCATTTCAACACACTGTAATTGCACTTCTCGATGAAGAAAATCTATATCGGAAAAATCGTACTACAGCTTCGAATATGTAACGACACAATATTAGATAAAAATCAATAACCCGTTGTAAAATACCAGATTTTGTCTCGAGATATCAGAAAATATCCAATTTATATTAGCGATCATCTTCAATCATTGACACTAAATAAAATCCATTTCCCACCTTTCCCTTGCCAGAAGAGAAATTCTTTATTACAAATTAATTTATGTTTCTGTCTATTGCAATAAAATATTTTGATTTAAAGCAATAACGTAAAATATTCAGATTTTTTTAAGTAAACCATCCTTTTGGAAGAAACCCGGACATCTCCTAAATCTATTTTATCTAATATTTTCTCTCTTCTTTTTCGGCAGTTGACTTACCTGCTATTGATTTTGCCTTCTGTTTATCTTCTACTGGTTCCACTTTCTTTTTTTCACTTTCGCTCTCTGAACCGGCACTACTACTATTTTTAGTATAATCCGTACAATAAAAACCAGAACCTTTAAAAATTAATCCAACTCCTCCGCTCAGTTTTCGCTGGACACTTTCATGCCCACATTTCGGACATACTTTTATAGGTTCAGAGGAGATACTTTGAAAATTCTCGAACTCATACCCACAATTTTTACATACATATTCATAAATCGGCATAATTCAATCCCATTAAGCAAGATTGCATAGAATAGCAGAAACATTAACAATATCTTCAACGCTACAACCTCTTGAAAGGTCATTCATCGGTTTATTGAGTCCCTGTATAATAGGACCAATCGCTTCACATCCGCCAATTCTCTGTGTTAATTTGTACCCAATATTTCCAGACTCCAAACCGGGGAAAATCAAAACATTTGCTTTACCGGCAACCGGGCTTCCCGGCGCTTTTTTTTCTCCGACTTTTTCAACAATTGCTGCATCAAGCTGAAGTTCGCCATCAATTTTAAGATCAGGTCTTTTTTGTCTTACTATTTTTGTTGCTTCTATAACTTTATCAACAAGAGGATGTTTAGCGCTTCCTTTTGTAGAAAAAGAGAGCATTGCAACTATAGGTTCTTCTTTTACAACCTTTCTATGTGTTTCAGCAGTGGCTATTGCTATATCTGCTAATTGCTCGGAGTTCGGATCAGGCATTACTGCACAATCGGCAAAACTCCATACATTTTTTTCATCCGGGGTAATTAATAAAATATCACTTGAAACTGTTTTAATATCGGGCGCAGTTCCTATAATATGCAAAGCGGCACGCAGCACATTACCAGTACTTGTATCAGCACCGGATAAGCATCCATCAGCCAGCCCTTTTTCTAAAACCATTGCCCCAAAAAATGTAGGATTGACCATGATTTTTTCTGCATCCTGAAGAGTTACACCTTTCTTTTTCCTCTTCTCATAATACGACTCAGCAAACTCAGAAAAATGTTCATATCCTTCAGGATCAATAATCTTCACACCATCAAGAGAAACGTTCAAATCAGCAGCTTTCTTTTCAATCTTCTCCCTCTTGCCAATAAGTAAGGGTCTGGCGATTCCCTCCCTCTGTAAAATACTTGCAGCTTTAATAATCCGGTCATCATGAGCTTCCGGCAACACTATACTTTTATTCCGTATTTTAGCCTGTTCCCGGATATCATCTAATAGCTTCATTTTTTTCTCCTGAATTTTTTAGCCATTGCTTTTCTTACACCGTCAGGTACAAAAGCGCTCACATCGCCATTGAACTTCGCAATCTCACGTACAGTACTTGAACTTAAATATGTATAATCTTTATGAGGCATTAAAAAAACTGTGTCAATATTTTCATTCAATTGTCTGTTTGTTAATGCCATCTGAAATTCATAATCAAAATCCGAGATGGCTCTTAATCCACGAATAACAACCGTAGCACCAACCTTTTGAGCAAAGTCAACTATCAATCCATTAAATTTCTCAATCTTAACATTATTAAAATCTTTTATACTCTCCTCTATGAGTTTTATTCTTTCTTCTGTTGAGAAAAGTGGCTCTTTACGAAGATTTATAGCTACTGCGACATAAACAATATCGAAAATTGAAGATGCTCTCATCAAAATATCTAAGTGACCATTTGTGATTGGGTCAAATGTTCCTGGATAAACAGCTATTTTCATTTACACTCTAAAAAAGTTTAAACTTGTTTCTCCCATCACCTTATAAGAAATATACTTATCCTGGAAACTCGCAGTAGGAATAAAATTCTTACTGGCTTCAAGTACTATTATCGTACCCTCGCGCAACCTCTCAAATTCTCTGAAAAGTTTATCGAAATTACTGTATTTATAAGGAGGATCTGCTAATACTATATCTACATTTATTTCATTTCTAAAAAATCGGATTGCATCACTACATCTAATATCTACTTTATCAAAAACCTTTACTGAAAGAGCATTCGATTTAATTATTTCAGTATTGATTTTGTTACTATCCACAAAAATACAGTGCTCTGCTCCCCTTGATAATGCCTCAAAACCAAGATTCCCGGTTCCTGCAAAAATATCAATAACTCTTTTATTTTTAATATCACCCAACTTCGCAAATAGAGTTTCCTTTACTCTATCTTTTGTTGGACGAAGAGAAATATTTCTTCCTGATTTTATAAGACGCCCTTTTAAAGAGCCGGCAATTATACGCACCATTCTAAGGCTTACGAGGGAATATATTTGTATCTATAGTAAAAGCAAGTATTGTGCTTTCCAACTTTCGATTTGAATTATCATAAATATAAACACTCTCAATTCCTATATTCATATTCATATCCTTAATTTTTTTAAGGAAGCTTATGCAATCCCCAGCTGAACCTTTCCCTGAAAATTGTGCTTTTCTTGGTAAATAATTTTGTCCTTTGAATACTTTAAGGGGAGTTAGAGAAACATTACTGTTCTGTCCGTAAGTCCCTATAATTTGTGCTAGTTCATTATCTATCTTGAATTTAAAGCTACTATTACTGCTCAAAATCGAATCTCGATATTTAAAAATAGCCATGATTTGATAAGGGGCATTTAAATTTGACTCATCACGTTCTATATAAAACACATCTGGAGATAAAAATTGAGAATTGTTGATTAAACTATTTTTTAAAGTTAATCCCTCATTTCGGGTTGGCAAATAAAGTATAAAACTTACTTTATTACTTTTAACTCTTAAATATTGTAATCTGGCATTTTGAGGAAAAGACTGAAGCAATTTCAAGCTTACATTCAGAACATTTTTCCCATTTAATATTTGAGTGATATTTTGATCACTAATTTCATTAGCAATAGCAACCTGCTTTATTGCTTCTTGAGAAGAAGTTACAACAGACTGGCTAATATCTTTTGCTTTATCTACCACATCTGGTAATTGTTCAGTCACTTTCTCTTGTACCTTTTCAGTTACTTTCTTTACTTCTGATTTTCCTGGAATTTTAATACCAACCTTCTTATAGAATTTACTTTTATAAACCCAAAAACCACCTCCTATCACTATAATAGCTAATAATAAATAAAAAAGGCGTAATAAAGGTATTCTTCTTTTTATTTTAATTGGGGGACCTTCCTCTTTTTCCTTCTTCGGAGGCTTATGTTTACGCTTAGGGATAAATTCTTCCTTTTCAGCCTGTTCTATTAAACCTAAATTCTGCTCAGCTAATTTAAATAAATCTGCATCAATTTTTTGTTTTGGTTTAGGTATTGCTTCTGTCACTCCCTCTTCAGCTGTTGGTAGTTTTTCCTCAACTCCAACCTGATAATCAAAGATGGGAGCCCTGGCACTTTCCTTACCTTGTACTCCAGGAACAATTGCGAGATTAAGTTTAATCATAATTAACTCCCAGGCATTACACGAAGTATTAACCCCATTATCTCAAGAAACTGACACATCGCTCCAACACCTTCTCCATCATCTTTATATAACTTCAATGGCTTATAAACTGAAAAAGGGTCAACTGTACTCATATTCTTAACTTCATAGGTTAACAACATATTAAAAAATTCCGAATCTACATCATGAGTATAGAAAAATAAATGATCAAGAGAATCTACTTGATCATTTGATAATGTCTTCATTGCATTTAACTCAGATATAACTTTCTCTCCTAAACTATCAGGAGATGAGCTGCTGATTATCGAAAATTTTGAATCATCTGTAAACTCAAATTCTAAATATTGAAAGAACTCACCAGAATCAACTAACAGAAGAGTTTGTTTTTCTTCGCCAATAAGCCAAACACCCCACTTTTTATAATTGCCCACAGAACTTAATTTCTCAATTGCATTGGCAACACTGAAAATATTTATATCCAGAGTATTGATACTTAAACCTGCTGGTCGAGCAGCTTTTACAAGAACTTTACCCAACTCCTTAAAATAAGATACCGTTAAATAAGTACTTATATTACTATCTGAATCCAAATTCAAAGGATAATGCTGAATAAATTTATTTTCAGCTACATTGCCTAATCGCTTTTTAGTATTCCAATCCAATACTTCTTTAATATCACTATCTGAAAGCCCCGCATCAGTCTTATTTAAAACAATATCCGCCCATATCGAGGGAACGGATATTGCTAAATCTCTATCAGGAACCGGAATGTCAGCCCTTACTTCTAAGAAAACCTTTTCCAACTTTTTATGAATTTGAGGATTATTTATCTTCGAAGGTTCAAATAAAAACGGTAAAGACTTCTTTCCAACGACTTCAATAGAAAATGATTCTTCTTCTTTTACTATCTGTCCAAAACAAATAAAGTTCTCAGAGATACTAGCGCATATCATTTTGGTTTCTCTCTATTAATAAAGTTCTGTTAATCACTCCAACTCTTCTCACCATTCACAATATACCCACAGGAAGTATCTTTGAATGCAAAAACCAAAAAACGTGGTTCTCTATATTCACCTTCTAACGGATCCTGAATTCTAATGTTATCTTCATCAAGAATAACTTCGTATTGCTCGTTATTAAGAGGACTATAAGCAATTGAACTATCTAAATAATATTTTCTATAATACATATCTGTAGTAACACGGGGATTTATTTCAGTATTTATCAAACCCCTGAAGAGAGAATCGTTCTTAACTTCATTTATTCGAGAGGAATAAACAAATATTGTGTCAAAGGAAAAGAGTTCTTCATTCCATATTACTACCTGGTAAGATGTATCAAGCACAGTATCGCGTCTCTGATATGAAAGAGCAAAAGTTGTATCGAAATTCAAGTAGAAATTGTTGACAACATCCATCTTAAAAGTACCCTCATGTAGAATAATTTTTTGACTATCATAAAAGTTGCTGTCAGCCCTGGTACTATCTCGGACTGCAGAAAGCACTTTCATTGCTAATACTGGATCAGGCTGATATTCACCAGCCATTTGTCTATAAAAACTCTCAACATCAGTGAGAATAGACAATCTTTTACGGCCAAGTTTCCGAATTGCATCTTCCTCACGCCATATACTCGCTGGTAAATATATTACTATGATTAAAATTACACACATTATCACAGCAATAATGTTCAGAACTTTTACTAATGACGGCTTGTACTCCGGAGTTTCTTCAAATTCTTCTAATTCTTTAACTTTTTTTTCACTCAATTGTAACCTCACCCTTTATCTTTTCTAATGTTTTTTTACCTATTCCTCTAACATTTATAAGTTCATCGACGCTATTAAATCTTTCATGCTCCATTCGATACAAAATAATTCTATCGGCGGTAACAGATCCAATTTCAGGGAGTTTCATCAATTCATCCTTTTCAGCAGTGTTTATATTTATTCGATAAGAAACAGGCCTTGATATTTCGTCATTCTTTTCTCTCCTAGTTTTAGTCGATTCAGAAATGTACATAGAATCTACTTTATCAGCCATTACTTTAAACTGTTCTTCTTCTTTAGTCACTTCACCAATATCAACATAGCTGACTTTAGCTAAATTTAGCTTGTAAAGATGAATTGCACCTCCAATCAGAAAAAACACGACAAGGAATTTAATAACCAACCTCTCCTGTCTTGTTAAATTTAACATTTTTCTCCATATATTAAAAATCTATAAATAAAAAATCCAATTAATTCTACGAATTACTACTTAATTTTACCATACCTAATATTATTTTTAAACGCTTTCGACTCAATTTTAGACAGTTCTTTATAGAGGTTTCGCTCCTGCCAGGATATTTTTTCTGGAATATTCACCTGTACTCTCACTATCTGGTCACCTCTTCCTGAACTATGAAGATGAGGAATACCTTTATTATTCAATCGAAGTAATTTCCCGGGTTGAGTTCCTTGAGGAACTGAAAGGTTAACCCGTCCATTAAGTGTCGGTACTTCAACTTCGGCACCTAATACAGCCTCAGAAGGAGTAATATATATATCAACAAAAACATCATCATCATTTCGAACAAAATATTCGTGAGACTTTTCCTCAAAAATTACAATTAGATCCCCACGGGAACCTCTTCTAATACCGACATTCCCCTCGTTCTGCATCGTCAAATAGTTACCAGTTGTTACACCAGCAGGAACCTGTATTGATATCTCTTTTACCTGGCGAATTCGACCGTCTCCTGCACATTTGGGGCAGCGATGCTCCACTATTCTTCCATCACCATGACAATTTGAACATGGATGAACATTCACCATCTGGCAAAAAAATGATCTAGTAACTTCCCTTACCTCTCCACTACCTCCGCAAACAGGACAAACAATCGTTGAAGTTCCAGGTTTTGCACCAGTCCCACCACATAAATCACAGGATTCCATGCGTTTAATCTTAACTTTTTTAGTAACACCTCTGCTTATTTCTTCTAATGTCAAATGCAGTTTTATTTTTAAATCACTTCCAGCCCGGGATGCTGTTCTACTCCTTTGCCTACCAGACCTACCGGTACTAAATAAATCTTCAAAACCACCGAAACCACCAAAACTACGACCAAAAACATCTCCGAATTGACTAAAAATATCCTCCATAGTCATACCACGCCCAAATCCTCCGAAACCGGTACCTTTCAATCCTTCAGGGCCAAATTGATCATAGGTTTTTCTTTTTTTGTCATCCGATAAAACCGAATAAGCTTCAGCAGCTTCCTTGAATCTGTTTTCAGCTTCTTTATTTCCCGGATTCCTGTCAGGATGATATTTCATAGCTATTTTACGATAAGCTTTTTTTATCTCATCGGCTGAAGCATTTTTACCAACATTCAGCGTTTCATAGTAGTCTCTTGCCATAACTATTTACTTACAACTACCTTTGCATATCTTAAAACATGTTTTTTATATATATAACCTTTTTCAAATTCCTCAATTACTGTCTCAGGTTCAACATCTTTCTCATCCCGTGCTAAAACTGCATGATGAAAATCCGGATCAAATGGTTTATTCAAAGATTCTATCGGTTTAACGCTAAGATCTTCAAGGGTTTTAATAAATTTTTTATGTATCAACTCTAAACCGACTTGAACCGATTTATCATTACTATTTTTACCATTGTTATGCAATGCTCTTTCAAAATCATCCAAAATAGGCAAAACCTGTCTTAAAATCCCTTCACCGGCATATTCGATTATTTCTCTAATTTCTTTCTCAGTACGTTTTCTGTAATTATCGAATTCAGCTGCTAAACGTAAATACCTATCATTAAATTCATTTAACTCTTTTTCCTTTTCAGAAAGCTTCTTTTTGAGTTCCTTTTCTTTAGAGACTTTTTCTGAAACCTTTTTTGATACAGTTGTTTTTCTTTTAGTTTCAGCACCCTTTCGGGGAGTCAATTTACTTTTTTTTCCCTTTACATTTTTAGCTTCCTCTTCCAACTTACTTTCCTCCCATCTTTTTATCAAATACTAAATTAACAACATCAGCAATACAATCCACAAGAGTTATAGCCTTTGGATAATTCATTCTTTTCGGCCCAATAACAGATACAAGACCTTTTGATTCACTAATTTCATAGTCCTTTGTAACCACACTAAAATCAAGTAACAGATAGTCTTCATTTTCTGAACCAATAGATATCACAATCCCAGACTCGTGCTTTCAATTCTCGTAAATATTGGCAATTATTGTACCATCTTCAATCTGCATTATAATTTGACTCAATTTGTCCAAATCATGAAAATCAGGTTTCAACATTAAGGGGGTGTGATGATATAACCTTCGCCAGACGTGTCTCCGAAACATATTTAAATTGTAAATTCATAAATAACAAAACGATAAATTACAATCGCCAGATCATACGATTCGTTCGGCAGACCTTCGGCTGAACGGGTCTCCGAGAATGAAAACTTTATTCTATCACACCCCCTAAATTTGATGTACCTGACAATTTGGCAATAGTTTGCTGTGAAAAATTAAAAACCTTAGATGCTTTCTTAACTATTGAACTTACAGACTTGTTTTGAACTAACAGGAAATGCGCTGCGAATATAATCTAAAACCACTGCTTTCAGAACAAGATTTCCTCTATTGTTGAGAGGATTATTAACGTTAAATTCTTTCTCCATTTCCCAAAATTTAGTTTGTCTTCTCTGGTTAAACAAGAAAATTTAGATAATTGAAACTATATATGTTGAACTTTCTACAAACCTGTTGACCAATGGACTGATAGTTGCGAAAAAATTAGTCGAACTATTTGTCGTTGACATCTCTTTGAGATAATTATTCTATTAAATAGTTGATTTTATAACTCGTTATTATCAATAGCAGCTACATCTATTAATAACTTTATAAAATTACTTAATTGTTTATATGAAAGTAACCAAGAAGTACACGAATTTGCACGAATTTTAATTATATATCTCAATGTCAATAGTCATTCAATAGTCATTCAGTGGTCATTCAATAGTCATTCAATAGTCATTCAATAGTCATTCAGTGGTCATTCAGTGGTCAAATGACGACGAAGCCAAATGACAATAAATGACAGCGAAGCGAATGACAATATACTACTCCATTATTTCAGAGATCTTACAGATCATCTTTTCCCAACGGGACTCCTGCTGGAGCATGTTTCGTTGTGGAGAAAAATCATGGGTGTTATTTTAAAAACTTCCTGATTGCTCTTCTGCTGCCTATTAAACCCATAAGAGTACCTGAAATCACAATCCCTATATAGAATCTATAACTTATAATAGCTTTATATTCAATTACCGTTTGAAGATAATTATTTAATAAGTAAAATACTCCATAAATAAAAAGAGCTGCCAAACACGATGCAATAAAACCCTGCAATGTTCCCTCAATTACAAATGGCCACCTGACAAAACTATTTGTAGCCCCAACAAGTTTCATTGTTGAAATAACTTCTCGTCTTGAAAATATTGTCATCTTTATCGAATTAGAAGTAAGTATTATTGATAGCAGTGCCAAAAATGCAAAAACAGATACAACCGTAATTAATATGATACGTTGATATTTCTCAAGAAGAATAAGAAATTTCTTTCTGTATTTTACTTCGTCAACTCCCGGCTTCTTAGAAAGAATTGATGCAATACCTTCAACACTGGTTAAATTTCTATAAATTGGTTTCAAACTAATTGTAAAAGAAGGTGGTAAAGGATTATAATCAAGCATGTCAAAAATATCTTCTCCAAACTCCTTCTTGAATTTCACAGCAGCCTTTTCAGGAGAGATATAATGCACTTTCTGTATCTCAATCATACTATCAAGAAGCGCTTCAAAATTATTAATTTCTTTATCTGAAGCAGTTTCATGGAGGAATATATCTACATCAAATTGTGCCCGAATATTATCAACAAGAAAAAGCGTGTCTCTAGCACCAACATATCCAAAACCAACAAGGATTAATGAAATAGCAATGATTATAATAGAAAAAGCACCGGAATATTTTGATCGTATTAGCCCTTTTAATCCTTCCCTTACTAAAAACCAAAAAACTGTCATGTAATACTTACTATCTTTCCTTCATCAATTTGAATTAGCCTTGCACCAGGTACTCTCGGAATAAGACTATAATTATGAGTGGCAACAATAATTGCTGTCCCCCTCTTATTTATTTTGTTAAGTAAGTTCATTAATTCTATACTAACCTTTGGGTCTAAATTTCCGGTTGGTTCATCTGCCAGTATCACTACCGGTTCTTTTACAAGTGCTCGTGCTATTGCAACACGCTGCTGTTCGCCACCTGAAAGTTCGTAAGGACGATAATGTACTCGATGTCCTAACCCAACCTGATTTAATACTTCATACACTCTCTTTTTTATCTCACTTGTTTTGTAATGAGAAACGTAAAGACTTAGTGCTACATTTTGGTAAGCATTTCTATCGGAAAGTAAACGGAAATCTTGAAAAACCATACCAACTTTTCGACGGAGATACGGGATTTCTCGATCACGAATACTGCTACTGTTATAGTTGCGGATAATTACTTTCCCTTTTTCCGGAAAAAGGTCCATATAGATTAAACGAAGTATAGTCGATTTCCCTGCACCTGATGGACCAGTTAAGAATACAAATTCTCCACTATTTACAGAGAAATTTATATTCTTTACTCCGGCTTTTTTTCTAAAAGTGCAATCTACATTAATGAAGTTTATCATAAATTCGTCATAAAATTAATTGAATTTAACCAGCATCGACTAATTAGTCAACGCAAACGAAAACAAGAAAACAAGACTTATGTTATCAAACATTCCTACTTGATAAATAAATTCAGAAATATTTAGTAAGTATGTTCGTTGAAAATAAAGAATTGTCCAATAAGGTGAATCTTGCGATTTAATTGTGAGCCTGGAAGTTCGCATCTACGATTACAAGTAAGTCGCAATCTGGAAACAATTATCTCAAAAACACAAAGATATTTATTATTCAGATGATTGCCCAATTTTCATAGATTTTTTAATACTCCTAAGAAAAGCATCAAGATTAATCAAAGGTAAGATAATCCTGGAGTAGTCACTATCTGAATTTAAAATAACCAGCATACCACGAGTATCCGAGATAGCTATTCCAATCCACAACTTCATAATTTCATCCGGTACATTGAATGTTTTATTTTCATCGTACTGAATGGCGTTTTTAAAATCTTTTATTTTGTACTTATGGACAGTCTCTATTCCAAACAATTCATGATCAGCATGGCAAAAATCCAATTTCAGAACCAATGAAATAGTTTCTTCATTTGGGGAAAGCTCAAAATTAACACCAATTTTTAAATTCCCCTTAAGAACATCTTCCTTTGATAAAGCAAAATCAAGGTAGTTACTCTGATAAAACCTATTTTTTTTTATTTCGAGCAGTCGAAATCGAATGGACTTTTTTATTTTTTCACTTTTTTGATTCACTATTATGCCTCAAATTCACTGATTGCAAATTTTTCTTGTCCAATTTGTATTGTCATTCTTCCACCTTCTATAAGAAAATTTTGATTCTTTCCTCGTACTTTTTTTTCTAAATCCCTATCAATCTTGATGAAGACTGGTAAGACATCTGTCTTCACTTGATATTCCACTTTACGTGCTTTTAAAGCGATTTCTCTTGTGATAATAGATAAATCAACGCCAATCGCATCAGCAATTTCGACCATTTTAACTACTGTGATATTCGGTGTTTTGTTAAACATTTGAGAAATTGCGGCTCGGGATTTTCCAAGTTTACGGGCAAGATACGCTTTGGTGATTTTGTTCTTTTCCATATAGGTTAGAACATAATGATAGAAATCGTGAATAATTCCCCAAGCCTTCTGCTCAGCGTCGGGTTCAGCAGCAAAAAGTTCATTGATTCTTATTAATAAATCTTCTGAATTCTTCTTCATATTTTTCTCTATTCTTATCAACTAATTTATATACTTCCGATTTTAATGGCCCCTTTCTTTTCTTCTCTCTGTAATCAAAGATGACTATATTTTCCCCAAACTTAACAAAAAAGAAAAAGCGATGTCCCCAGGGCTTGATTTCACCGTACTTTCGCTTTTTAAGCCTCCACTCAACTCCTCCGTAGTATTTTTCCCTTGTCGCCATCCGACTGATTATATCAACGGTCTCTTTCCGGCTGGATTCATCAAGATCAAGCAAAGAATCAAGAACAACCGGCTTTCCATTTACAATCACATGCCACACATCATAGATTGGTTCACCATAGTATTCTGCAATTGGTAACTTTTTAAAGCTGATTTCCCTTTTATTCAATAACCCATTCTAAATTATATGTTAAGATATACATTAACAAAAAGCAACGTTTTTCTAAAGTGGTGTGGGATTACTGTCAAAGGTACTCTTCATAAATATCCTTAAAATCATAGCAACCTCGTTCACCAAGCTTATTGATCAAAACACTCGTCTTATGCTGAACATAGGTATCACCGCTCTGATATAGTGCTCTGAATAATTCTGAATATTCTTCTGAACGATAGGATGGAAAAGTATTACCCTTTAACTCAAATTCCAGCAGATGAATTAGATATCTGAAAAGTTCCTTCTCTCTGAAAAAAGTGTACAACTCCAGGATTTCCAGCGATCGGGTATTCATATCTGTTGCTTTAAAGGCTTTCCGTATTATCAAGTAGTCACGATACTTCATATCCGGAAAGCACTTGTATGTATATAGAAACGCTTCGAATTCATCTTTATATTTTTCAGGATTCTGCTTAATAATATTGTATCGATAGCGGATATATTTTCTGATATTGATGCCGTTATGTTCCTCGCTATAAGAACGGACAAGAAAATGAATAATGGATGAAAACAGTTTTGGGTGTTTCTCATAACAATTGTCAATTTCTTTGATTAGATACCGATTGCACCTTAAGTGTGTCCTATCCCGAAGGTAATAAAAACCAATTCGATCACCTAACGCGGTTTGTTCCCTTTCATCCAGTTTTTCATAGCAGAACTTTATAAGATTGGGTAACAGATATTCAAAAAGATCATCATGCAAACTACGTGACCAGAGAAATCCTTTCATTGCTGCTAGCCAGAGATTTCTCTGCTTTTTAGACTTTGGAAAAATCTTATCAATATTATTACGAGTCCATTTTTTATCCAGGAAATAGAAGTTCGCTGTATGTTTTCCCAAAAGATAATTCACATAGATATCTTTCCCGACACTTTTAGTCAATAATTCTTTGAATTCGGGAATGATAAACGGTATATTCACCTGTCGGTATCTTATAAAATTAAGTGCAAGAAAGGCTTGCCAATATTCACCTGAAACCCTACTAATAAAGGATTGCTCTGCATTATCTAAATCCATATCTCTTGTAACAATCTCATAAGCAATTTTATGAAATCTATACATCATAGCTACTATTTTATTAAAATCTTCATTTGGGATTAAATTATCTTTATTTGCATTCAAATTATATAGGTGAGTAAAGAAGTTTTCAAACCCGAATTGAAGCATGTAAATATTGCTATCTTCAAAATTAAGTTTACCCACATCTACTTCATCAAGCACCCAGTTTAGGTAATCAATACATGTCATTATAAGTTTTCGATTATATGTATTATCCTTAGGAATAAGTCCAGATGGAACTGTACCGATGTAAAATTTACTCAACGTGACATCTTTGAACAAATCGATATGCTTAATAAAATCGTCTCTTTTTTGTTGTATAACAGCTTTAAAAACCCGCCGGAGTCCTTCATATTCCGGCTTATGACTAAAAGTTCGTTTTACTTTTTCTTCATCAAATTCTAATAAATACTCCTTTATTTCTTGCCAACTTTTTGACTCCAATTCCTCTTTAGATATTGGTGAATCCCATCCGAATTTGGTTTCTGAATATCCAACATCAAACTCCGGATGCTCCGGTTCATAGCCTAATTTATCCTCAAGATATTTTATCTCTTTTTCTCTCTCTGGTACTGGAGTGTTTTTCTGAATTGCTGTTAACCATTTATATTTCCAGCTCCAATTATAATGGTCTATCCTCTCAGGCTCTAAATCCTCCCTTAAATTCTGTTCCCCTTTGGATAATATTTTATCGATTGTTTTCGGATTTCTGAGTTTTGAATAACACTTCCTTATCACTTCCCATAATTCATGAGAAAGAGAATCATTCGAAAATGTTTCACTATTTATGAACTGTTCTTCGTATTCATAACCAAGAATATCAAATCGTTCACCATAAAGATATAACGCTAATCGATGAAAAATAGGGTATTCCTGTTTTGATAATATTTCAAGAATAGATTTGCTGTTTTCTAAATCCGTTGTCAAATCAATAATATCTCTAAGCATGGTGATGATCGTATCCTGGGTGCTGACACCTAAATTGTGTTTTGATTTCTCAATGGTAGGACGTGATATATAACTGTAATCACTCCTATCATAACCTTTTCTTTTTCGATAAACTTTGAAAAGTATATTCCGATACTCTTTGACTAAATGTCGGAAGTAGGGCAAGGGATCATTCTTTATAACATCTTTGATTGCTTTAAAAACCTCTGTTGTCCAATATTGATCAAATTGAAATTGGATCTCTTTTGAGTGAAATGCCCTTTCTTTTCTGAACTTAAATTTGAAGATATTTTTAAATATTCGCAGAATCTCTTTGTTGGCATTGACTTCTTTCAGTTTTCTTGCAAAGGGCACAAACTCTGAGATAACCATGTGGGCTGCCCGATCAGATAATTTCAAACACCATAACATTATATCTACTGTCTTAATAGTGTATTGAACGTCCAGCAATATACAAATCTCGGAAATCCGCAAAACATTATAATCAGACAGTTTCGGATCATTTAATTCTTTTTTCCAATCATACAGTAATTCAACAATTACATCATCATATTGATGGCTTTTCTTAAGCACAGCTCTAATGTATTCAAGGGGAAGAAAAAAGTCACCATGATTTTTATCGAAAGTCAATAAATGCTTTTTTCTAAGTATCGGTATCCATCTTTCATCGGCTTTTCGCATTAATTGGTCGAAAAAATAGTGATAGTATTTGGTATTTGATAAAAGCGATTTTGTAGAGCTTGAAATACCAATTAATTCTATGTCTTTGTCGATTATATTAATGATTTTATCGTAAAACATTATAACTCATCTCCGATATCTCTTATCTTTTTACCCGTAATTGTGGCATGAATTGTATTTAAGAGTTCAATTAATTTTGACCATTTATTATCAAAAACTGGAAATTCATATGTAAATATTTTGAATCTTTCCCACAATGTATCTGTTTCACCTCTTAGAAATATTTGTTCGTCGCTATCGTCAGGGATTCCACAGAGTTTAATAAATCTTAACATTAATCGATATTTTTCTGGTTTAAATCTGCAATAATGTAGTATATCCCCTTCTCCAAACCCATAACCTATAAATAATATTCTATTACGGAAAACAGATCGAAGAAAACGATCATGAGTTTCATCAGAATATACTCTATCATAGCTATCCAATGGAAATACCATTTCATCAAAATTGTCAATACTTCCATGTAAATAAAATATTCCATGGTCTGGCACCAATTCATATTCATTTATAGGTCTTACAGTATATCCATTTTGTGGAATTAGACACTTATCGACATTAGTTGTAATTATGTGTTTAGGCTCAAGCTCAATTATCTTTTTATATGTTTCATACTGCTGCCCATCTTGTTTAAGTGCTTTCAAAATGATATTCTTATATACATTTTCAGCATTTCTTTCATAAAGATGTTTTCTACATTTCATGATGATTTCAGAATATTTATTCTTGTCATTGATAATTTTATCAAGGTACATTTTTTCATGATTTTTCAATGATCCATTTTCATTACACACATGAATTAAATTCTTGCAGACTTCTTTCCAACTTTTTGCGCCATGAATTTGAGGGATACTATTACCTATAAAAAATACATATGACTGACGATTGCGCCCTAATTCAGCAATTAATTCTGTAAGATCTATTATATTTTTTTGAGACATATATTCCTCCAAATTAGAAAGTTCCAGGTAAATAACTATGTCTCTTCGATAAAAATTTATCGGATAGAATTTATAAAATTGTTGATTAGATGTCAAGGAAATATACAATATTTTGTGTCTCTCGAAGAGAAAATCACAATTTATAGTTGTAATAGAATTATTTAAGTTTAAGCTAGTATATGATTAAATATTGGAATTGGTTTGTTCTCTCATTTACAAATATGGCCTTAAAAACGTTTTGATAAAAGTCTGATTCTATTAAATTATTTATGGTTTTTTAAATGCGGGTGTGGTTCAATGGTAAAATAGGAGTAACAAATTTTTCAATTTTACCATCTATAAAAATAAATTCTTTACATTCCTGTTTATTGATATCCAATCCGGCATTTTTCAAAGTAGGCGTGACGAATTTTGTACAGATATCACGTTCCGAAAGTTTTTTTCTATCCATAACACAATACCTCACATAAAGGGTAGGATATTTCCATGTTAAGTATCCTTAAAACAAATTTTTATAACCCAACATAAGTATGTACTCCATTCTTGTCCACTTTGGAGGTTTATCTGTAGTGAAACTCAGGGTATTATAACTGATGCCTTTCATTCTATTTCATAAGCAATTTATTTATTTAATCTCCGATTGTCAAGTTTGATATAGTATCAAAATATTAACTGTAAAGGACTATATCTGTTTAATCAGACCCTCAATGGCAGACAAACTACTTCAAATCCGCATAATTATATTTTCATAAAAGCGATAATAGATAGAAAAATCTATAATTGCAATAACTTGAATAGTTACTATCAATTTTTTAACTTACCAATGTAAAATTGAAGGAGACACATGAAAAATCTAATTGTTTTTATTAACATTATCATTTTTTCAACTCTTATCTTCGCCGGAACCGGTCCAAACTTCGACGACTTTTTCATTAAAAAAACCATGAGAGTTGATTTTTATCAAACAGGAACAAAAACACAAACGATTATTAGCCTTGATGAAATAATTGAAGAGCCTATCTGGGCAGGAAGTCTTACAAATCTAATCGATACTTTAAATTTAGGTCATCATATCGTAAAAATATTCGATGAAAAGTCAGGTCAATTGATTTACTCAAGGGGATTTTGCAGCATATTTGCTGAATGGCAAACAACAGACGAGGCGGCAAAAGAAATATTTCGCACATTCTCTGCATCAGTTTTAATTCCATTTCCTAATAATCCAATAAGGTTGGCACTCTCTTCAAGAAACCATCAGAATGAATTTATTGAAGAATTTTCAACTGTCGTTGACCCAAATTCACGATTTATAAATAGAGACAAGCCAAAGGGAAAATATAGGGCAAAAGCATTAATTAAAAATGGCTCTCCAAATGAGAAAGTAGATATACTTATATTGCCCGAAGGATATACAAAACGTGAATTAAGAAAATTTAAAAAAGAATTAAAACATTTCGCGGATGTGTTTTTTTCAAACACTCCCTTTAAAGAAAATAAGGATAAATTCAACGTCTGGTATCTGGAGGTGCCGTCGGAAGAGTCAGGAATTGATGACCCCAGAAATGGCAAATTCGTTAAATCCGCTTTCAGCCTCTCTTTTAATACACTTGATATCGACCGTTATGTTCAAGGTCCAGGTAACAAGACCATGCGGGACATTGCCGCTAATGCACCTTACGACCAGATATATTTCATATTCAATTCATCAAAATATGGCGGAGGAGGAATTTTTAACCTCTGTTCATGCTGTTATAGTCATGATGATAAAAAAGAACAATCATGGTGGCCCGACTATGTTTTCGTCCACGAGTTCGGTCATGCCTTCGCCGGACTGGCGGACGAATACTACTCCTCAGCTGTTGCTTATAATGAATTCTATCCTCAAGGAGTTGAACCGTGGGAACCTAATATAACCGCTCTACTCGATACAGAAAATCTTAAATGGAAAAAACTTGTAAATCCAGAGACACCTACACCAACTCCCTGGAATAAGGAAAAATATGATAAAATTCCAAGATCCCAGGCGAAAGATAAAGAAGCATTTTTACGTAACCAGAAATATTGGGGAAAAGTTGGTGCTTTTAAGGGTGGTGGTTATTCTTCCGAGGGATTATACCGCCCCTATCTCGACTGCAGAATTTTCTCTAAAAGTTTAACAGGTTTCTGCCCTGTTTGTAGTGAAGCGATAGTTAAAATGATTCGCTTTTACTCTGAATAGAATAAACCACTTATTCACTGCAAAAGTTACAGAAATTTACCTTGTCGCTTTGCTACGAAAACAGGTTGTTTCTAATACTATTTAATCTTGGTCTCTGCGAACTTTTGAAGAGTCTTTGGTGCAAAAGCTGCAATTAAAAATCCAAAAGTGATATAGATTCCAGATGCATTAACTTTACTAACGTCCAGCAGAATTGTGAGTAATCCAAAACAAATAATCGCCAACAGTGCAACAAAACTCATCAAACGCATAGACGATAAATTCCCATTATCTTCCTGAAAGTAACCGACTTTTTTATCCATCACACACCTCCTTCTTGTACATACATGGTCTACAACCCGTAGGGAAAATTTTAAACATAAGAGCTTTATCTCAGAGATGTCGAGATAGCATGGACTCTTTTCTACCTATTTGCAAAATTCAATAAAAAATATTGCAACACTGTTTATAATCCCATGCTTTTATAGCATATATTTTCATTCAATAGAATATTACAAAGACATCGAACGAAAATCAATAGAAAATTTGACTTATCCCATGGATCAAGGTTCATTGAACTTTTTAATTTTTTCCCCAATATAATTACTTGAATTAAACTCTAATAAATATTACTTTTTCAATAGAAAAATATAAAGAGGTTAGAGATAAGGTTTAAAAAACAAAAAAAGAAAAAAGAACCAGTTACCAAATTGCTGTAAGTAAAAGAGAGAAAAAACTCATTATGAAAACTAAAATCTATTTACTTGCTGTTTTAGTTCTACTTATATCTTGCTCAGTTGTAAAAAAGTATCTCATAAAACCAGAAGAATTTCAGGGCTGGACTTTAACTAATTGGGAAGATTATAAATCTGAAGGTGAGTTTAAAAGCGTACTTAAAGAGAATTTTAATATGTACAATGGTTATGGTCTTACCAGAATAATTAATCAAGAACTAAGCACTCCAGAGTTTAAAATCATTAAAATAGAGATGTATTTCACCGATGATAAAACAGGTGCAAGAGGTCTCTATCGAAGATATCAATCATTCTCTCAGATTCCAATCGGTGAAGAAGGAAGCGACAGCCCGGGTTTCATTTCATTTTACAAAGGCAACTGTTTTGTAAAAATAATCGCCCAACGTAATTTATCAGATAAAAATTTATACTTAAAAAAAGTAGCAAAACAGATAGATATAAAATTGGCTTCTCAGTAATGGATAATTCCAGAAGAAAATTCTTACTTCAGTTAGGAACTTGCTTTGCAGGATTAGCCACTGCTCCAGCTATTTTAGAAAAAACTTTTGCAAATTTACCCGAACCAGCAGAACCCTATATACAGGAAGCTCGTTATTACAAAAAACTTGACAATAAAAAGATTCAATGTTTTCTTTGTCCTAAACAGTGTGTTGTTAGTAATCACAAACGCGGATATTGTGAAGTTCGCGAAAATCAGGATGGTATTTACAAAACCCTGGTTTATGGTCGCTTAGTCGCAATCCATCAAGACCCTATTGAAAAAAAACCGATGTTCCATTTTTTACCTGGAACAACCGCTTTATCTGTCGCTACTGCCGGATGCAACGTTGATTGTAAGTTTTGCCAGAACTGGAATATCGCACAGGTCAGACCTGAAGAGATCTCTTTCAGGTATGTTTCTCCCGAAGAACTGGTCAATATAACCAAATATTATAAATCACCTACTATAGCCTATACTTACAATGAGCCAACAATCTTTACTGAATATATTTGTGACACAGCTTCAGCAGGTAGAGAAAAAGGAATCCGCAGCGTTATGATATCAAATGGATTCATTAAAAGGGAACCAATGTCCGATCTCTGCAATGTTCTTGATGCTATAAAAATTGATTTTAAAGCATTTTCAGAAAAATTCTATAGAGAAATAGTTTCAGGAACAATGAAACCGGTACTTGATACAATGGTTTTTATTAAAGAACGAGGCAAATGGCTAGAAATAGTGAATCTTGTTATCCCCACTCATAATGACGATAAGAACCAAATTAAAGAGATGTGTAAATGGATTATTGATAACCTTGGTCCCGATGTGCCTGTCCATTTTACCCGTTTTCACCCGCAGTACCTTATGAAAAACCTCCCCCCTACACCAGTAAAAACTCTTGAAATGGCGTACAATGTTGCCCGTGATGCAGGAATTAATTTCGCTTATGTTGGAAATGTACCGGGTCATCCCGCTGAAAACACCGTCTGTCCGAGCTGCGGGAAAATCCTCATCGAAAGAACGGGATATTTTATTCGTTCAAACAACATTATAAATGGCAAATGCAGTTTTTGTCAAACATCAATTCCTGGTGTATGGAGTTAAAATGTTAACAACACAAATATTATCAAAACCAATCATTATTTTTTGCATAATCTTTGGCAGCTTTTCAAAAGCACAGGATAGACCTCCCACCGCAGCAGGTGGATTCTATCCAGAAAACCCTCAAGAACTTTCTTCAGTATGTAACAAATATCTGGAATCGGCGGGAGAAAAATCACTAAACACAAAACCAATCGGAATTATCGTTCCACATGCAGGATATGTTTACTCCGCACATGTAGCTGCTTATGCCTTCAAGGAACTTAAAAATGCCAGATATGATGCCGCAATAATTCTTGGCCCTTCTCATATAGAATATTTCCCTTTCGCATCGGTTTACTCAGGGAATTCTTATAGCACACCTCTGGGGAAAATGCCTGTTGACAAAAAAATTGCATCACTCTGTGAAACCGAAGATAAATTTGTCAGGTTATCATCTACGGGACATAGCTTTAAACCCTTTGAGAGAGGTGAACATAGCCTTGAAGTGGAATTACCTTTTCTGCAAACTATCCTTGGAAACATCCCTATAGTACCGATAGTTATTGGAACAATGGACTGGAATGTAATTCAGTCATTAGGGCAACGATTGGGTGAAATCGCATCAAAGAAAAATGTCTTATTAATTGCATCAAGCGATCTTTCTCATTATCACTCATATTCAGATTGTAAAAAAATTGATAGCAGATTAATTTCCCGGTTAAAATTATTAAATCCCAAATTGTTCTATAATGGCTTAGCATCAAAGGATTTTGAAGCATGTGGCGGGGCACCGATCACAGCAATGATGATAGCTGCCGAAAAGGCTGGTGCAAACTCCATAAAGGTCCTTAAATACGCCAATAGTGGTGATATTCCTCAAGGAGATAAATCCCGCGTTGTAGGCTATCTTGGTGCCGTTCTTTACAATGATAAAAACATAAAATCAAAGGAAAAAGATATGAAATCACAATCACTTTTTGAAGGCGAACTGAACAAAGACGAACAGCTTTACCTTATTGAACTTGCTGAAAATACAGTAAGAGCTGTGGTTAGTAATCAACCTCCACCTAAACTAAAAAATATCCCTACCAAATTTAAAGAAAAGCGCGGAGCTTTTGTAACTCTAAAAGAACATGACCAACTTCGAGGGTGCATTGGATACATTCTACCTGTTTACCCGTTGTATGAAACAGTTATAGAAGTTGCTACATCAGCAGCATTAAAGGACCCCAGATTCCCGCCGGTTTCTAAAAGTGAATTAGATGATATAACCGTCGAAGTTTCTGTTTTAACAGTCCCAGAAGTAATTACTGACCCAAAAGTTATAGAAGTTGGAAAACACGGCATAATTATTAAAAGAGGATTTTATCAAGGCTTGCTCCTTCCACAAGTAGCAACAGAATACGGATGGGATAGAGAAACATTTCTGGAACATACTTGTTATAAAGCCGGATTGCCTAAAGATGCTTGGAAAGATAAAGATACCGAAATAAAGATTTTTTCAGCACAAGTATTTAACAGAGAAACGCTGAGTGAGCAATAAATTAAACTTGCAGTAAATTGATCTTGAGTAAAGAAAAACTCGCTGGCTTCTTACAGATACAGATAAGAAGTAAATGACAATAACCAAATAACAATAACCAATAAGTTATAATCATTAAAATAACCGAATTATATGGAATTTGATTTAGAGAAAAGAACGACAGAATTTGCTAAAGCGGTAATTTATTTATGCAAGAAATTACCTCGCAATTCAATGAATAATAAATTAGTAGGCCAAGTTGTTGGTTCAGAAGGATCCGTAGGAGCTAATTACAGGGAAGCAAATGACGCTTTAGGTAAAAAAGATTTTATTTACCACTTAAAAATCTCTCGTAAAGAGGCTAAAGAAACATTACATTGGTTTTAATTAATAGCGACAGCTAACCCGGACTTTAAAAATGAGATCAGAGAATTTTACAGAGAGGCAAGTGAATTGAAAAATATTCTCTCATCTATCATCAATAAAACAAAGTAAAGCCAGTTTGTTTGGAATTTGTATCTTGATTATTGATTAATGAGAATCTTTCAAAAAAGTTATTTTGTTAGAGGTGATCACGGATTGCAATTCAATAGTTACAAATGTAAATTCCAGCCACTTGAATCTATGAAACATAAAACATTTTCACTAAATGGATACAAATTTTTACTCTTAACCTTCCTTCTGGTTGGTTACTCATCTATATTTGGAATTGAGTATGATCTGATAGAAGAAACAGATAATGGAATTTTTTTTCATATTAAGAATGAGTCATCACTAAACTGGAAATCCTCTGAAAATTATCCCAATTCCGAAAGTATCTTCTACATTAACGATGCCCGATTTGTTAAAATTTCTGATAACCTAATTATACCATATTGGCAATGGACTATAGCATTACCTACTCCTGATAAACCTAACGTTACAATATCCAATTTGATTACTGAAAAAATCACACTGGAAAAATCCTTAACTGATAAAGATTATATTATTCTAAAAGAAAAAAAAATCATTCAGTTCACCAATACTGGTTTTTTAGGAGATATTTCAGCGGGAATCCTGGAAATTTATCCAATTCAAGCAGGAAAAAATCCAAATGAAATTACGCTTTTAAAATCAGCTGATATCCACATTCAATTCATTAAAGAATTCCCCGGGCAAAAATCCAGAAAACCAAACCAGTACCAAGAAAGATTTTTTGAAAGGTCTTTTTTAAATGGTAAGTCAGCAACAAAATGGCAGCATCCTCGAATAAGAACCCTTGAAAAACCAATCCAATTCCCACCAGGACAATGGATTAAGATAACTGTAAAAGAAGATGGTATTTATGCTGTGAGTTATGAGGAATTACAATCTGCAGGAATTAGTGGAGATAGTATAAATATCAATAGAATTTATCTTTATTCAAATTCAACAGGTGGGAGAGAATTATCATCTCAGATAGGAAAAGAAGTTCCAGACAATCTTGTAGAAAACTCCAGAAAAATAATTGGAAGTGAGGATGGATACTTCAATAGTGGCGACTCTATTATCTTTTGGGGAAGATCAACTTCCGGTGTTGATGCTGATTCAAATGGAAGATTAAATTTCAATCGAAATTGCTACTCTTATGAAAATTATTACTGGCTATTCATATCAAATTCTACTGGCACCTTACCAAAATCAATGACTGCACTTCCCAATATCTCTTCTGAACACGCCACCGTAATTACTGAATATGAAAAAGTTGACCGTCACGAAGTCGAAGCAGATAATTTTCTTCATTCGGGAAAACGCTGGTATGGAGAGAAATTCTCAAAATCCGGGAGTACTATTTCAGTTCTTTTTCAATTACCCAATTATAAATCTGACTATCCTGCAAGCATTAAAATCAGAACCAAAGGTGCTACAAATGCACGTACATCTTCCATTAAACACTCCTTCAATCTCCATTTGAACAATTCAATACATAGCTGGTCATCAAATAATTACAACAGCATACTGGAAACATTTTCTAAAACTCTCGTACGAGGACTTAATGTATTTAGAATAGATTATACATCTTCCCTATCATCAGCTCAGGCATACCTGGATTACATTGAATGTAATTATCAAAAAGAATTAAAACCGGCAAATAAATCAATGGATTTCTGGGGACCTAATAGTTCAGGGATGATGGAATACCGACTCAACGATATAGAATATAATAACCCTATTGTCTTTGATATAACAGATTGGAGTAACGTTAACATTCAAAATACCGAAACTTTTGAAGACACATGTTTAAGGTTTTGCTCAAATAATGATGTATCATCACGAAGTCATTATTTTATAACATCACCAGACAAGTATAAATCTCCAGTTAACATACAATTGATAAATTCTCCTTCTTGGAATAGCCTTAGAACAACTGAGCGTGGTGCCAAATACGTTATCATAACAACTAAAGAGTTCCAGGAAGCGGCAGAAGATATTGCTAAGCTACATTCCACTGATGTTCGTGAGGAAGATAGACTAACATCTACTGTAGTTTTACAAGACCAGATACTGCGTGAATTCAATGCAAATATACCCGACCCTCACGCCATAAGGTCTTTCCTAAAATATGTATCTACAAACTGGAAAGATACTCTTCAATATGTTCTTCTTTTTGGTGATGGAACATATGATTACCGAGAAATCGATTCTGATGAGGGAAATTATATTTTGACTTACCAGGTATCACCGGAACCTGAGAGTGGTGGTGGTTTTAGCTCTTATGCCACCGATGCAAGATTTGTGTATCTCAACGGTTCCGATAAATTTATGGATATGGCAATTGGAAGGATAACAGTCCGTACGGCAGAGGAGGCTCAAAATGCAGCCGAAAAAATACGAAAATATGTTACGGAACCAATTTATGGATCATGGCGAAATAGAATCACATTAGTAGCAGATGACCCTGTTCGCCCAAATAATAATGAACCGGAACATATTAACGATAGCGAACTTTCAATCGCCAATAATATTCCAAAGTTATTCACATTGAATAAATTATATCTTCTTGAATATCCTGAAGTACAAGATGCGTCAACCTATGGAGTTAAAAAGCCCGCTGCAACAGAAGCAATTTTAAAACAGTTAGAACGCGGAACAACAATTATCAATTACTTAGGCCATGGCAGTTCAACTGTCTGGACTCAAGAACATGTGCTAGTGGATACAGATCTGGGAAAAATTAATACTGGAATGAAACTCCCTTTCTGGATAGCCGGAACATGCAGTTGGGGGCAATTTGATAATATAAGCGGTTCATGTATGCCTGAGGCTCTTGTCAATGAACCTTATGACGGAGGAATTGCAGCTTTCTCCGCTACACGAGCAACAACTGCAGGTCCAAACGCAGCATTTATAAAATCCATATTCCAAAAGTGGTTTTCTAAAAACCAAATAAATCGAATTAGAATAGGAACACTTATTCAATATACTCTCACAGGCAGCAGTCCTAATAACGAAAAATATGTCCTTTTTGGGGACCCTGCTCTGTATCTTGCATTACCTTATCAAAAAGCAGAATTCAATAATCTAATGACAGACTCGTTAAAAGCACTCTCAAATGTTTCAGTAACAGGGCAAACGGAAATTGTAACAGGTGAAGGTATTATAAAAGTTTACGACAGTGAGCGACATGTCACAAGGAATTATATCGACAGCAATAAAAAAAACCATTCACTATCATACACTTTACCGGGTGATATTTTGTTCAAGGGATTTATCCAAATTAATGACAAAAATTTTTCTACAAAATTCTTCGTTCCGAAAGACTTGAACTACGAAGGTGGATATGGAATGATAAATCTGTATGCATGGGATGTAGAAAGTGGAGTTGAAGTCAGTGGATTTTATGATTCTCTGAAGTTTGCTGGATCAGAATCTATTTTAGATACAATAGGCCCTAAAATCAGTATAGGTTTTCAGAACATGGACTTCCAGGATACTGATATTATTACACCTGATATTCCATTAGAGATAAAAATCCAGGATTCTCATGGAATTAATATAACAGGCCAGTTGGGACATAACATTACACTTCAGTTTGACTCCAATGAATCTCAGACTATGCAACTAACTGAAGAATTTTCCTACGATACAAATAGCGATACGTCGGGAATTATACTTATTCCTTTACCTGACATAGAGCCAGGTGAACATTCTATTTATGTAAAAGCCTGGGATAATGCCAACAACTCATCATCTGTAAGCTGTACATTTATATTAACCGGCTCAACAAAACTTGAATTGGAAAAGGTTGTAAACTATCCAAACCCATTCAATGATGAAACAGACATTACATTTTTTCTAACGCAGTCGGGAAAAGTCAAAATATCAATTTTTACTATTCGTGGACTATTAATTCGAGAGATTGAATTACACGAACCATTAGACCCGGGCTTTAATTTCATCCACTGGGATGGTAAAGATGATTTTGGAGATGATATTTCTCGAGGAATATATCTATATAGAATAAAAGCAAAATCTATTGACTCAAATCAAACTGACACTTTTATTGGGAAAATGGTCAAATCAGGATAGATTATTACAAGTTTCGAATTTTAAATTTTAAATTTTAAATTGATAATTGACTATTGCCTGCCCTGTAAGGAGTTTGCGACTGTACAGGGTCTATTAATTATTGATAATTTGCGCCGAGGGCGTCCCTTAGATTGTGACATATAGCAATGAGCAAAATTTTAACAAATAGCAAAATCCGTAAGTTTTTGTTTTCATTGACATATGGCACAAGTGACGATATTGACATTTGGTCAATTTTTATTGCCAAATGGCATTATCTCTGGGATAATTTGATATTTGAAATTTGATATTTGAAGTTTACAATATAATTTTTTGTGTCTTAGTGACTTTGTGGCAAAGGTATTACAAATGAAAAAATTTTTCGACTGGTACGGTAAACCAATAGTACTGGCTTCAAAATCTTCACGTAGGGCTGAGATTCTGAAGCTCATTGACATCGATTTCAAGATTCATTCATCAGACTATCATGAAAAAAATAACAAGAACACTAATCCAACTCAGTTAGTAATTGGCCATGCAATTAACAAGGCAAAAATAGTAGCACCTTTTTATAAAAATTCATGGATAATTAGTGCTGATACAATTGTCGTAATAGGAAATACCATCCTTGGAAAACCAAGGGATAAAGACAATGCAATAAAAATGCTTCATATCTTGAGTGGAGTAACGCACAGAGTTTATACCGGCTACTGTATTATGAACTCTTCGAATAACCGCTACTTAAAAAATTGCGTTCAGACAGATGTTACATTTATGAAACTCTCAAATGAAATGATAAAATACTATGTAGACAATTTTAACCCATATGATAAAGCGGGTTCCTATGCAATACAGGACTTTAGCGCAGTCTTTGTAAAAAAGATAGAAGGATGTTTCTACAATGTAGTGGGATTTCCATTACCTGCATTTTATAGTCATATTCTAAAAGAATTGCACTCATGCCTTTAAACTTTATATTGAAATTAATCTTATTATTTGTCATATTTCACTTGTAGATAAATATTAAAAAGTGAGTAATAAACATGTTTTATGAAGAGTTAAAAAAGAAGCGGGAATCACTTGGAATAACCATTGAGCAGATTTCCAATAAAACGAAAATAAACAAGAATTTTCTTCAAGCATTTGAATCAGGAGATTTTTCAGCTCTTCCCTATGCATATACAAGACTATTTTTAAAAGCCTATGCTGTTGAAGTTGAAATGGATCCTAAAGAAGTGCTGAATGCTTTCGACAAATATATGGGAAAAAAGGAATCAACCCCACAAATCCCCTCTCCAGCAAAAGAATATATCAATAATACAAAGAAAAACGGTAACATTACTGCCCCAAAAAAGAAAATAAATATCGCTCCCCTAACAATAGTTATCCTCATAGTTGTTTTTCTAATCATGATACTCAAACAGGTTTTAATAGATGAGGAAAATAAAAATATTCCTTCAGTTCCTGTAGGATCATCTGAAATTACTTTACAAGAGAACAATTCCAGTTCTGCTGCTTTTATCACTGATAAAGAGCCAAACGCTCAGCAAGGTATCCCTTTACCAGGTAAAAATCTATCCCTAGTTTTAAAGACCCGAGATGCCTGCTGGATTAAATTAATAATTGACAGCAAAGATACTTCTGAAACCACTTTCCCTGCTAATATAAGAAGAGAATGGACAGCCTTGAAACAATATGATATAAGGCTTGGAAGACCTTCAGTAGTTTCGCTTTCTTTGAATGGCAAAGATCTGGGAAAACTTGGAGCAAACGGCATTCCTACAAGGCTCGTAATAACCAAAGATGGTATCATTAGACGTCAAAGTCTTCTAAGACGTTAGCTATCAAATAATAAATATTTCATAAAAAACATATTTCCCCAAAAAAATTCTTGACAAAATGTCCTGAAAGTCCTATAATAGTGGGTAGTTGTGGGAGAAAATCCCATGAAATCCCAAAAATCTGACGGGAAATGTATGATTAACTCCTTCTCTGGCGAATCAAAACACACACTTGACGAAAAAGGAAGACTCAGTATTCCAGCCAAATACCGTCGCTGGCTTACTGATAATTCCGATTATGTTTTTGTGGTCACAAAAGGCTCTGATCCCTGTCTTGTTGCTTATCCTTTCATAGAATGGGATGTTTTAGCAGAGAAACTATTAAAACTTTCCCAATTCAAGAAAAAAAACAGGGCTTTTGTAAGAGCTTTCAGTCGTGCCTCAACAAGGTTAAAATGCGATAAACAGGGCAGAATTCTCCTATCACAGCAATTGCTTGACTATGCTAAAATTAAAAAAGATGTGGTTATTATCGGGACATTAAATTGTATGGAATTTTGGGATCCTGAAACACTCGATAAACATAAAGAATCTCAAATTAATCTTGATGATGATTACTTTGAGGATCTCGGTGAGATATTGTAATTGGACAGGAATTTAATTTCATGACTTCGATACACAAACCTGTACTTCTTGAAAAAACTCTTAAATACCTAATAAACACAAAAGATGGGGTTTATGTAGATTGTACTCTTGGAACAGGCGGACATTTTAAAGCCATTGCTAAAAGTTTAAAACCAAATGCAGTTCTTATTGGTATTGATGCAGATAATTCTGCAATTAACTATTGTAAAAAAAATATTCAAACATCACAAAAATCCATATTAATTAACTCCAATTTTGGAGACCTAAAGCGCATCTGTTATAGAATCGGATATACACGAGTAAATGGAATTTTTATGGATTTGGGTTTATCATCTTTCGCATTAGACAATCCGGATCGTGGCTTTTCCTTTACTCATGATGGACCTCTGGATATGCGATTTTCTCCTGAAACACCCGTAAATGCAGAAACATTTGTCAACTCAGCGTTGGTATCTACACTTAAACGAATTTTTAAGGAATACGGCGAAGAAAAACACTCGAATCTAATAGCAAAAGCCATAGATAAAGAAAGAAAAATTCAACAAATAAAAACAACAAGGCAACTAGCAAATATTATTACTAATACAATCTCCTCTCCATTCCCAGTAAAAATCTTGAGTAGAATATTTCAAGCAATTCGCATTTATGTCAATAAAGAAATAGACTCTCTAAAAAAAGGACTTTCTCAATCACTCGATATTTTAGACGAAGACGGACGTTTAGTTGTCATCTCTTATCACTCTATAGAGGACAGAATTGTAAAACAATTTATGAAACGTGAGTCAATAAATTGTATCTGCCCTCCTGAATTCCCTGTCTGCCGATGCAACCATAAAGCACAACTTGAAATTTTGACAAAACGACCAATCATACCATCAAGAGAAGAAATTAATAGCAATTCAAGAGCTCGTGGAGCAAAGCTAAGAGCATCAAAAAAAATCAGAGGGATAGATGAAGAGGGAAAAAATTAGAAGGATTTCAAAAAAAAGAAAAACCAGTGCAATTTTATTTATACTTTTCCTTTCAATTATTGGCTTAATGGTGTTCTATATTTGGATTTATAATCATACAAATATGATGTTTCGAGAAATCGAAGAATTGCAACGTAAGGAAGCAAACCTTGCAGCTCAAAATAGAATTGTTTCTGTAGAATTAGATAAACTCTCTCGATCTGACCGAATTAAAAAGATTGCTTCAGTCCAGCTAGATATGGTGGTTCCCGCTCCCGAAACACTTGTAGTAATTATTGACCCAAATTCCATGAAAATTAACTAAATGACAAGCGCAGTGAAATCAATCAGGAATAAAGTATTTGTTTTAACAGGATTTCTTTCGCTCATCTGGATTTTTATTATACTGAGGCTATTTTCCATCCAGGTTATCAGTGGTCAAAAATATCAGGCAAAATGCAAAAGACAAGCAGATTATAAAAAAGTGATTGCACCTTTGCGTGGAACGATATTCGACAGGAATAAAAAACCACTAACTATTGATTTAGTACAAATATCATTTTCAGCTCGTCCAAACCTTGTCAAAAACAAATTATCATTAGCAAAAGCACTTAGTTCCTCTCTTGATAACAGTACTAAAAAATATTTAAAAGTGCTTCAATCAGATAAAACTTTTGTCTGGTTGGAACGAAATATCCCGAAAGATAAAACACAAACTTTACTAGACAAAAACTATCCTGGACTAACAATAGACAGGACTATACATCGCCAGTATCAATTTGGAGAAATAGGTGGGCAGTTGATAGGCTTTACAGACGTAGATAATCGTGGAATAAGTGGTCTTGAACTAGAATTTGATCCTTACCTTTCAGGAAAGCCCGGTTGGAAGATAATACAGAAAGATGGATGGGGAAGATTAAATAATCGTCCCGATCTTCCATTTAAGGAAACAATTGATGGAAATGATGTCACTCTCACAATTGACCATGAATATCAAACAATTCTACATGAAGAGTTAAATTTAGCATTTCATAAGCATAATGCTGATAAAGCGATGGGAATTATCATAGACCCGAAAACAGGCGAAATACTTGCAATGGCATCTGCTCCTTCTTTTAATCCTAATAAACCATTTAATTACCCTGTCTCTTCACAAAATAATAGTGTAACATCTGATATTTTTGAACCCGGTTCTACATTTAAGATAGTAACTGCAACGGCTGCACTTGAGGAAAAAAAAATACATCCAGAAGATAGCATACATTGTGAAAAGGGTTTTGTCAAAATCGGAAAGACTGTTATATATGATCATAAAAGATACAAAACCCTTTCTTTTTCAGAAGTAATTAAAAATAGCAGCAATGTGGGAACAATCAAAGTAGCTCAGAAAATCGGAAAAGATTACGTCTTTAAATATGTCAGGAAGTATGGATTTGGTGTAAAAACGTATATCCAGTTTCCTGGAGAAGCAAATGGCATCGTTCATCCCCTTAAAGAATGGAACGATTTAATGCTTGCTCAGGTTGCCATTGGACATGGATTATGTTGTACTGCACTTCAGTTAGCTTATGCCTATTCAGCAATAGCCAATGGTGGATTTCTACTTAAACCTCAAATTGTAAAATCCATACAAACCAAAGAGGGAATTGTTTTATATAAAGGAAAAACCAAATTCATTAGACGGGTGGCTTCTGCTGAAACAATGACAACAATGCGGGACCTACTTCGCTTAACAGTAGAGAGTGGGACTGGAACAAAAGCGGAAATTCTTGGAATGTCAATAGCCGGTAAAACAGGGACAGCTCAAAAAGTAACAAAAAGCGGCTACAGCCAGACCGATTATATCGCAACTTTTGTTGGGTTCTTCCCCGTTAATAATCCAAAGTTATTATGCGTCATCGTTATTGATAATCCGAAAGGAATAAGGCACACAGGAGGTGAAGTTTCTGCCCCAGTTCTTAAAAAGATATTTACAAGAATAGTTAATCAGTCAGACGAAATTTTTCTAAAAGATGACAATATTCCAAAACCGATTACAAAATTTGCCTATAACAGTGAAATAGATAAGACAAGAATAAAATCACCTGGGAAAAGAAAAGTTGTAGAATCTAAATCCCTTCTTTCGTCAGTTCAGTACACCTCCAGGATGCCTAATCTATACGGTAAAACCACAAGTGAAGCAATCGGCATTTTACAACGTATGGGAATGAGTATAGATATTGAAGGTTCTGGAGTAGTTGTTTCCCAAACTCCAGGTAGAGGTTCTCTCATTACATCAAATACTCAATGTTACATTAAACTTAAACCTCCAGGGTCACCAATTGATTAAATCTACGCAAGAAGTATTAAAAGGTATCAATTATCAGTTACATGGTAATTTACCGAAAAGTATCTCTTCCCTTTCATTCAATTCTAAAAATGTTGAACCTGATTCTCTCTTCTTTGCAATTCGAGGACAAAAAGAAAACGGACATAAGTATATACCACTGGCAATAACAAACGGCGCCTCTGCTGCTGTTGTAGAGAATTTCTTGCCTGACATGACAATTCCACAAATAAAAGTTCCTAACACAAGGATTGCACTTTCTCACATTTCTGCCAATTATTATGATCATCCCTCTAAAAAGATGAAAATAGTCGGAATAACAGGTACCAACGGAAAAACCACTGTTGTTTACCTCTTAAATAAAATTTTTAAATCTGCAAATATTCCACGTGGTACTATTGGAACTCTTGGATACAGTATAGGAGACAAAAACTTCTCCGGATATTTAACAACGCCAGAGAGCCTTAGACTTCAGCAAATACTATATAAAATGCTTGAAAATTCAATTTCAACCGTTGTTATGGAAGTTTCCTCCCACGCTTTAGCACTCAGAAGGGTTGAAGATATAACATTTACTGGCGGAGTTTTTACGAATCTCTCTCAAGATCATTTAGACTTCCACATAACAATGGAAAATTATGCCGAAGTAAAAACTGAATTATTCAAAAAAGTTATAATGAAAGGGTTTTTAGTATGTAATATTGACGACTCTTACTCTGATAAATTTATTAAGGTTGCAACAGCACCTGTTTCAACTTTTTCTATAAGCCAAAATGCTGATTTTATATGGAATTCTAAAGTCTCGTATGTTAGTGGAATAAAGGGAATTATCCTATCACCTGGGGGAAAAATCAAAGTAGATTGTCCTCTTTCCGGAGAATTCAATTTAAAAAATATTCTGGCGGCGGCGGCAGTGGCTATCAATCTTGGAATAAAACCTGAAACGATATCTCAAGCACTTTCACAAATAGAATTTATCCCAGGTCGCCTTCAAGAAATATCCAAACCCGGATATCCACGCATTTTTGTTGACTATGCTCATACGCCAGACGCAATTAAAAATGTACTTGAAACACTCAAAGAGATTGTCCCACAAGAGGGAAAATTAATCGCACTTTTTGGATGTGGTGGCAATCGTGATAAAGGAAAACGCCCAAAGATGGCAAAAGCTGTTGAGTCACTTGCTGATTTTGCAGTTGTTACAGATGATAATCCCAGATTTGAAGATCCAAAACAAATTATTCAAGAAGCAGTAAAAGGTTTTTCCAAAAGTATGCCATACAGAATCATTAATGGTCGAAAAAAGGCCATAATATGGATATTAAATAATTCCTCTAAAAATGACATAATTGCTCTTTTGGGGAAAGGACATGAGACATATCAGGAAATAAATGGAAAACGCTACCCTTTTAGTGAAGTCCAAATTGTTGAGGATATTTAGATGGCAAATTTTATTAATGCCAATTTCATAAGAAATCTTAAGTATGGAAAACTTGTCAATTTTGATGCAAATATAACAGATGTTTGCATAGACAGCAGAAAAGTAGAAAAAGGTACCCTTTTTGTCGCTTTAAAAGGTGATAATGTTGACGGCCATCTCTTTGTTAAAGATGCACTAAATAAGGGCGCAGCCCTTTGTTTAGTTTCTGAAAAATGGGTTAAAGAAAACGATATAGAATCTACTCCGCTCTGGATAGTCAGGTCGCCAGAGAAAACACTTCAGATGATGGCTGCTGAATGGCGCAAACAGTTTATCCTCCCGATTCTCGCAATTACCGGAACAAATGGAAAAACCACAACCCGTGCAATGGCGGAAGCAATTCTCAAAACAAAATTCAATCTTCATTCAACAACTGGGAATTTGAACAATCAGCTTGGTTTACCACTGACACTTTTAAAACTTAATAAATATCACAATTTTAGCCTCATTGAGATGGGCTCTAATAACTTTGGTGAGATTAAATATCTGTGTGAATTAGCAAAACCATCTGCAGGTCTTATAACCAACATCGGATACGGACACATTGAATTCTTTTGTTCTCAGAAGGGTGTGGCTAAAGCAAAAGAAGAACTTTTCCTATCACTACCTAAAGATGGCATTTCATTTGTAAATATGGATGATCCGTTTATTAAAAAGATGACAACCACTGATAATATATTAAAATATGGCTTCAATTTATCTAAAGCAGAAATTGCCGGTAAAATAATATCCTACACAAATGAAGGTTGCCCTCTATTAGAAATTAATAACAAGTTCCGAATCCAGCTTAAAATCCCCGGAAAAGTTCCTGCCCTTAACGCTTTAGCTGCTATATCTGTTGGATTATATTACGGAATTTCAGAATTAGAAATTATAGAAACTTTGGAAAACTTTACCGCAGTTGATCAGCGTTTTGTTATTTCTAATCAAATTCCATGCAAAATTATAGACGATACATATAACGCTAATCCTGACTCAACTATAGCTGCATTACATACATTATCAATAATAAAAGTTGAAGGCAGGCGTATTTTTGTTTTTGGAGATATGCTCGAGTTAGGGAAATCTACAGAAGAAGCACATGCTAAAGTCGGCAAATCTGTTGCCAAATTAGAAATTGACATCTTTTATGCTTTTGGGCCACTGTCAATAGCAGCTATAAAAGAAGCAAAACATCGAGGAATGAAAAACGCATATCATTTCACTGACAAAATTGAACTTATTAAAACAATAAAGAGTGAAATAAATAGCACTGATACTCTTTTAGTTAAAGGTTCTCACAGAACTCACATGGAAGAAGTAATTGAAGAAATAAAGAACTGATGTATTATTATCCCAGAGAAATTGATAAAAAATTGTTTAGGGGGTGTGATGATATAACCTTTAGGGGGTTTGTCGAAGACATCCCTCTGGGAAGAAGAAATTAAATGGATTTTTGTATTATTCTAAGTTCATTTGCCAGATGGGTCTCCGAGAATGAAAACTTTATTCTATCACACCCCCTTAGTATCTCTAATTACAATATAGAAATACCACAAGTGAAACTAGAAATTGACTACTGTAAATCGCACGGAAAATCAATCACAAAATTTGTACTTTTCACTTTAATATTTACAATTTTCAATCGTAAAGGAGTTGCGTCTTGTTTTACCATATTATATATCCCTTAAAAAACACCTTTTCCGGTTTTAATCTTTTCCAATATATCACTTTTAGGTCTGCAATGGCAGCCATTACTGCTCTTATTATTAGTTTTATTGTTGGTTCATGGATCATAAGACTTCTGAAAAAATATCAGATCGGCGAAATAATCCGTGAAAATGGCCCTAAAACACATCTATCTAAAAAAGGAACTCCCACTATGGGAGGTATTATCATCCTTTTTTCTGCTCTAATACCAGTACTTCTATGGGCTGATCTAACCAACATTTATATTAAGATAATGTTGATCACAACTATTTGGATGGGTGGAATCGGCTTTCTTGATGATTATTTAAAAGTTGTAAAAAAATACAAAAAAGGACTCATTGCAAGATATAAGCTGGTTGGTCAAATAACACTGGGTTTAATTATAGGATCTTATATTTTCTTTTCACCTGAATTTGCCGGTCTTCACTCCTCAACTTCTATTCCATTTTTAAAAAATACAGAAATAAATCTCGGATGGTTTTATATCCCGTTTGTCATTTTAGTCATAACAGGTACAACAAATGCTGTAAATCTTACTGATGGTCTGGATGGATTGGCGGCTGGACTTATGGGAATTATAGCATTGGCTTTTGCCGTAATTGGATATGTGACGGGTCGTATTGATTTTAGTGATTACCTGAATACCATATACCTTTCAGGTTCTGGTGAACTTACTGTCTACTGTCTATCTTTTGCAGGAGCAATGCTTGGTTTCTTGTGGTATAATAGTAAGCCTGCTCAGGTATTTATGGGTGATACAGGTTCTTTAGCAATGGGTGGTGCGCTCGGTGCTCTGGCTATTTTATTAAAAAAAGAACTTCTATTCATACTTTTAGGAGGAGTATTTGTTGCTGAAGCTGCGTCTGTCTTAATACAAATTGGATATTTTAAGTGGACAAAAAAGCGAACCGGCACAGGAAAAAGAGTTTTTCTAATGGCACCTCTACATCACCACTTTGAAATAAAGGGCTGGAATGAAAGCAAAATTGTAGTTCGTTTCTGGATAATTGGAATTTTATTGACACTATTGGGCTTAAGCAGTTTCAAAATATTATGATCAATCAGAATAGCATTCCAAAAAATCTTGAAAATAGACCTGCAACCGTTCTCGGTGCGGGCTGCAGTGGAATTAGTGCCTCCCTCCTTCTGGCAAATAAAGGTGCAAAAGTTTTGTTATCTGATAACGCAAACATTGCTTTATCAAAAGAAACATTATCAAAATTAGAAGCAAGCGGAATAGAAATAGAATTAGGAGGTCATACTTCTAAAGTTAATAATGCAGACCTTGTTATTATAAGTCCAGGCATTCCAAACACTGCACCTGTCGTAACAAAGCTCGAATCTTCAGGAATCCCGATAGTCAGCGAACTGGAAATGGCGTATTGGTTCTCTAAGCCTTCCGAAATAATTGCCGTAACCGGTTCCAATGGGAAAACCACTACTACCACTCTCATATATGAAATGTTTAAAAACACTCAATATGAGCCATACTGCGGCGGCAACATAGGAATACCATTTAGCAAGTTAATCATTGAAACAGAAGAATTATCCATTAAAAATAAAATATTTATTTTAGAAGTCAGCAGCTTTCAATTGGAGCGTATTGTTCATTTCCGTCCCAAAGCATCTATTATACTCAACATTTCAAGAGACCACATGGATAGATACGAGGATATTCCATCATATTTTGCAGCAAAGATGAAAATAGCAAAAAACCAGAAAAAAGATGATCTATTTATCTATAACAGTGATGATACACTGATTTCACAGAATATACCGGATAACTGCCAAAATATCCCCTTCAGTATTTACTCTAATTCTCAAAATATTGTCAATACTGATGCCAATTCAATTTATCTTCATAATGGACAAAAATTATCGGAGACCCATCTGGTGATAGATCGCTCTGATATTTTGCCACTTGGTGAACATAATCTTTATAATATACTGGCTGCACTTACTGTTGCAATAAAATTCAAAATAAACATTGATCACCTTAGAAATGTTTTAAAACGTTTTAAAGGAATTGAACACCGTCTCGAATATATAACTTCTATTAATGATGTGGATTATTACAATGACTCCAAAGCTACTAATGTTGATTCCGTTATATACGCTTTAAAAAGTTTCCAAAAACCGGTAATTATCATTCTGGGAGGAAAAGATAAAGACTTAGATTTCTCCCTGTTGATCCCAGCTATTAAAAGTCACACTAAGGAAGCAATACTAATAGGTGAATCAGCTCCAAAGATTCGCAAAGTGCTTAATGGAATTATCCCTTTACATTATGCTCGTTCACTTGAAGAGGCTACAATATTGGCGAACAAGCTTTCTAATCCGGGTGAAATTGCCCTCCTTTCACCAGCCTGTGCCAGTTTTGATATGTTTGAAAACTTTGAGCATCGAGGAAAGGTGTTCAAAGAAACAGTTCTATCCCTTGTTAAAGGAAAAATCAAATGACCAGCAGGTATAACAAGACAATAGATCAACCATACTTAATTTTGACGATACTCTTGCTCGGTATCGGATTCGTAATTCAGTACAGTGCGAGCTCCGCTATCGCGGCAGCCAGATTTAATGATCCAGGTTTTTACATGCGGGGGCATTTAATAAGAATTATCACAGGAATAATTATTGGAACATTTTTCCTGAGAGTAAACTACCAGCGGCTTAAATCAATTGCTTTCTGGATAGCATTATTGGGAATAATCCTTTTAGCAATCTCTCTGATTTACCATAAATTTTCTAATGCTCACTCAACTGCCCGTTGGATGCCTGTAGGACCGTTTAATGCTCAGCCTTCAGAATTTGCAAAATTTGCTACCATTATCTATCTCTCATCATTTCTTGACAGACACCAAAAAGAATTACATGATTTTAAAAATGGATTTCTCCCTCCTGCAGTCGTAATGTTTATTACTGTAATACTCGTTATTATTGAACCGGATTTCAGTACAGGTGCTGTAATTGCGATATTAGGAATAACTCTATTAATAGTTGGTGGAACAAAACTACTTCATCTTTCTTACCTACTTGGTTTAATTACTGTAACATCCGTTATTGCGATTATTAGATCTCCATATAAACTAAACAGAATTTTAACTCTATTTAGTCCGGAAAAAGACCTTCAGGGAGCCAGTTATCAAATCCATCAATCACTAATATCATTAGGCAACGGTGGTTTCTGGGGACGAGGTCTTGCTGATAGTGTAGAAAAAAATCTTTTCTTACCTGACCCACATACTGACTTTGTTTTTTCAGTTGCTGGAGAAGAATTAGGTTTCATAGGTATTACGATACTTTTAATTCTTTTTCTTTTAATCTTCATCAGAGGAATTCAAATTTCTCTTAAAGCACCGGATATTTTTGGAAACCTGCTGGGAATCGGAGTATCTACAAGCATGTTCCTATATGTTATTATTAATATCGGAGTAGTATGTGGAATTTTTCCAGTTACGGGTCTTCCCCTTCCCTTCTTCAGCTACGGAGGTTCGTCCATGATATATAATCTGGCATGCACTGGCATTATCTTAAACATCTCAAAGCAACCTCAATTAAAGGAACAACCTTTTTACTGGTCATAGATAATGAATAAAGAATCTTCATTAAGAGTACTTTTTACTGGCGGTGGCACAGGGGGACACCTATTCCCTGCTATAGCTCTAATTGAAGAACTGAAATCCAAGTTTAAAAATATAGGATCAGTCGAAATTCTTTTTATCGGTACTAAACGAGGTTTAGAATCTAAAATCTTAGCAAATTCAGATTATCGGTTCCGTACAATATGGATTAGAGGTTTTCAACGAGGTTTATCTATTCATGACATTTTGACGAATTTATTATTCCCTTTAAAATTAATTGTAAGTTTTTTCCAGTCACTAATAATCTTAAAAAGTTTTAAGCCGCAAATCGCAATAGGAACTGGTGGTTATACCTCAGGTCCTCCCATTTACGTAGCTTCACTAATGAAAATCCCTTTTTTTATCCATGAACAAAATGTATTTCCCGGAGTAACTACCAGATTATTAGCAAAACATGCTGAAAAAATATATGTATCTTTTGAAAATACCAAAAATTATATAGATAACACAATTTGTTATGGCATTCCTATTCGGCTTTCACTCAAGACAACAGATAAAACTCAGGCACTTCAATTCTTTGACCTCAATCCAGGATTAACAACCGTATTTATTTTCGGTGGCAGTCAGGGTTCACATGCAATTAATTATTACTGGATTGAACACCTTGAGTCTTTCCTTAAAAGAAGAGATTGCCAGTTCATCTGGCAAACCGGTCAAAGAGATTATGAAAATATCAAGACCTTATTTGGAGATAATCCCTTGACTCATATAACGCCTTTCATCCATGAAATGGGCATTGCTTACTCAGCTGCCGATATTGTTATCAGCCGTTCTGGCGCTTTGACACTAGCTGAATTAAGTCTTTATAAAAAGCCTTCCATTCTAATTCCTCTTCCTACTGCTGCTGGTAATCATCAAGAAATAAACGCACGTATTCTGGAAAAAGAAGGCGCAGCTATTGTAATACTTCAGAAGGAACTTCAATCAGACTTACTTGAAAATACTCTAACATCACTGATAAATAATAATAAACAGTTATTGGAAATGTCAGAAAAAGTTTCTGCTCTGGCAAATCCTGACTCTGCTAAATTAATCATTAACGAAATAATGAAATTTGTAGAAAAACATGTTTGGGAAAATTAAAAAAATACACATGGTTGGAATCGGTGGTATTGGTATGTGCGGGATTGCTGAATTCTTAATTAACCGCGGATTTAAAGTATCAGGTTCTGATCTTCGTGCGTCGGCAAATACTGACCGATTAATAAAACTTGGCACTAAAATAACCATTGGTCATAATAAGGAAAATGTAGGTGATTGTGATACATTAGTTTATTCATCAGCAGTCAAATCAGATAACCCGGAAATTATCGCTGCCTCTGAAAAAAAGATTCCAATCATAAGTCGGGCAGAAATGCTGGGTGAAATAATTAAATTAAAGCCAATAAGCATAGCTGTTGGTGGAACACATGGTAAAACCACAACTACCTTAATGATTGGATACATTTTCAGTGAGGGAAAAAGAGAGCCTACCATTATCGCAGGTGGGGTAGATAAAAACACAGGAAGCACAGTCAAACCCGGTAATGGCAACATAATCATCGTTGAAGCCGATGAATTTGATATATCTTTTTTAAAACTTTCTCCAACACATGCTATTATTACAAGCATTGAAGCAGAACACCTCGACTGCTATTCATCCCTTAAAGATATTGAAAATGCTTTCATTCAGTTTGCAAACTCAATTCCGTTTTATGGAACAATTACAGCCTGCATTGATGAACCTGGTGTTCGCAAAATCCTTCCTGATCTGGAAAAGAGAGTAAATACTTACGGCATTTCTTCTGATGCAGATATATGTGCCGAAAATATTAATATGCAAGGATTTAATAGTACTTTTACAGTTAAATACAATAGTAAAAATATTGGTAAAATCAATTTATCTGTGCCTGGTATTCATAATATAAAAAATGCATTATCTGCAATTACACTTGGACTCGAGCTTGGTTTGCCTTTTAAAACTATTGCATCAGGTCTCAGCAGATTCAGAGGAGCTCAACGAAGATTTGAAATTCTCACTAAAACCGATAATTACATGCTTGTAGATGACTATGCTCATCATCCAACTGAAATTAAAGCTACATTAAAAGCAGCTAAAAATGGATGGAAAAGAAGAATAATAGCAATCTTCCAGCCACATCTTTTTACCAGAACACGCGATTTTTTTAATGAATTCGGAGAATCTCTTCAAGAAGCAGATATTATTATTATTTTAGATGTCTTCCCTGCTCGGGAAAAACCCATTGAAGGTATTTCCGGAAAGTTAGTAGCAAATGCTGCTAAAAAATTGGGGCAAAAAAAGGTTTATTTTGTCAAAGATAGAGACCTACTTCCGGCTCTAATAAAAAATCTAACAAAACCAGGGGATATGATAATTACTCTGGGCGCTGGGGATGTTTGGAAAGTTCATAAAAAAATAAAAGAAATATTAGTAAAAAATTATTCACCGCTCCATAGGAGGAATTAACACGAACAAAAATTTGAAAATCGGTAGATCTGGTCGTAGATCCGGCAAAGACGGGCTCATGACGGACTATAAAAAAACAATTCGTGTACATTCGTGCCTGCCTGTCCTATCGTACGATTCTTACGAACGGACGCAGACAGGTAATTCGTGGATAAAAAAAGAAGCTACGAAAAAAAATAAGAATTCATTTATAAAAAAAATGAAGTCCGCATTTTTACTACTTTTTTCTGCATTTACAATATTTTCTGTGATTTACGGTTCTATTAATTGGTGTGAATACACCGAATTATTTAAAATCGACTCTCTTGAAATAATAGGATGTTCTATTCTTACTTCACAGGAGATAATCGAAATCGTGGGATCTTCTTCTGAAATAAACATTCTTGATCTGGATATCTCCTCTATTCAGACTCAACTTGAGGAATTACCATACATCAAAGCCGCCATTGTAAGCAAACATTTTCCTAATCATCTTAAAATTCTGATAAAAGAACGTGTACCAATCTGTTACATAAATCATGATAACTTAGCCTTGATTGATGAGCAAGGAATTGCACTTCCTCTACCAAAAAAACATTTGGAAAATAATCTTCCGGTAATTTCCGGGTTCGACAGCGATTCACTTATTTACGAACCCGGTCATTTAGTACCTAATAAGGATTTATTAAAATTGGTAAGTCTAATCAGTAAAACAATGCATTTTGCTCCGGAGCTCTATTCAAATATTTCTGAGATTCATTACCAGGAAAATGGAAATTATAAATTATACACCATAAATGGCGGAACACCAATCTATTTAGGAAAAGAAAATATTGCAAAAAAAATAAATATTTTAGCACAATTCCAATTCTTACTTCACAATAAACGGTATTTAAATGATTATCAATATATTGATCTACGCCTGGCAAAACAAATAATAGCAATGGAAAAACATACATAATAAAATAATGAAACTAAAGAATCACATACTGGCAGCACTGGATGTTGGAACCTCTAAAATCTGCGCTCTTATAGCAGAAATTGAAGAAGAAACACAGGAGCCTATTATTAAGGGTGTTGGAGTCGCTCCAGCAAAAGGTATAAAAAAAGGTTTAGTCGTTAATATAGAAGAAGCAACCAAGTCTATTATTCAAGCTGTTTCAGATGCTGAAAAGATGTCCGGTCATACAATATCTCGCTGTTACGTAAGTATAACCGGTGATCACATCCGAAGTATAAATACAAAAGGAGCAATTGCAATTTCTCAAGGCTCAAGAACCGGGTTAGGTGAAGCCCGTGAAATTGAACAAGAGGATATAGAAAGAGTAATTGAACACACAAAAGCAGTTCCTCTTCCTGTTGATAGACAAATACTTCACACAATACCTAAAGAATTTATAGTTGATGAACAAACAGGAATTAAAAATCCTATAAACCTCTCAGGCCGCCGTCTTGAAGCAAAAGTTCATTTAACAACCTATAGTACAATAGTGGCCTCAAATCTTTCTCGCTGTATAAAAAATGCTGAATTAGAGGTGGAAAGATTTGTTTTGCAATCACTTGCAGCATCATATAGTGTTCTCGAAGAGGATGAAAAAGAATTAGGGACAATTCTCATAGATATTGGCAGTGGTACAGTTGATATTATTGTGTATTACGACGGTGGAGTTCACCATACCGGAGTAGTAAATCTTGGAGGTTTTAGCGTAACTAATGATATCGCTTACTTACTGCGTATTCCTTTAGATAAAGCGGAATCTATAAAACGGGAACACGGTTGTGCTATAGCCTCATTAGCAGATAAAGGAGCAAATTTCAAAATAGAAGGATTAGGAGGTCGTCCCCCAAGAGAGATTTCCATAGATACACTTGCAGAATATATTGAACCCAGAATGGAGGAAATTTTTAGAGAAGCTTATTTAGAAGCAAGAAAGGCTGATATTTCTCTGAAAAACACACTTGCCATAGTTCTTACTGGCGGAGGTGCTCTTCTTAAAGGGAGCGAACAACTTGCTGAAAATATATTTAACTCATCAGCAAGAATAGGTTACCCAAAGGGATTTCAAGGATTAAACGAAGAAATAAATAGCCCATCCTTCGCAACTTCAGTAGGACTCTTAAAATTCGCTATTGAAGAAAGAAAAAGTAAATCACAATTTCAACAAATATCAAAAGGTCCATTTCCAAAATTCCGGACGTGGATAAAAAATTTAAGTGAAAATGTAATGTAACCTTTAACATTGGGGAGGTTTATATGTTATTCGAATTTGATGATCTTGCCAACCAGAACGCAAAACTTAAGGTTATTGGCGTTGGTGGCGGAGGCGGAAATGCCATTAACAGAATGATTGAATCAGGTCTTTCAGGAGTAGACTTTATATCAATAAATACAGATGCTCAAGACCTTGATAATAACAAAGCACCAACAAAGATCCAAATAGGTAAGGAGTTAACTCGAGGATTGGGTACTGGTGCAGTCACTGAAATTGGACGTAAAGCTATGGAATCCGACACAAAACCAACTTTCAACGCAATTAATTATGCGGATATGGTTTTTATTACAGCTGGAATGGGTGGAGGTACAGGAACTGGTGCTTCTCCATTAATTGCCAAAATTGCAAAGGAACAAGGCTGTCTGACTGTAGGAATCGTGACAAAGCCATTTTACTTTGAAGGTCCTAAACGTATGAAGCGTGCTGAACAGGGACTTCAGGAACTAAAAGAGACTGTTGACACTCTTATTGTAATTCCAAATCAACGTTTGCTAACTATAGTGGATAGAAAAACAAAAATTACAGAAGCTTTTAAAATTGCTGATAGCATTCTTTATCAAGCAACAAAAGGAATTTCAGACTTAATTAATCACCACGGTATCATCAATTTAGACTTTGCTGATATAAGAACAATAATGAGGGACATGGGAGAAGCAATAATGGGTACCGGGCTGGCAACTGGAGAAGAGAGAGCTGTTTTAGCTGCCCAGCAAGCAATATCCAGTCCCCTTTTGGATGACATGAGCATTAAAGGAGCAAATGGTCTATTGATAAATGTCACTGGCGGTGAAGACATGAATCTTTTTGAAGTAGATGAAGCATGTCAAATTATTGCAGAGGAAGCTGGAAAAGATGCTGATATAATTTTTGGAGCAGTAATCGATGAAAATTTAACCGATGAAATAATGATTACAGTAATTGCTACCGGTTTTGGTGCTAAGCCTGTTTTAAGAAATAGACAAATTATTGGTATCGAAATCCCAGCAAATCTCGAAGAATTCGAAACGCAAAAAGTAACATTAAATCAATTCACGGAAACCTTTTCCGAAGACAAAGGTGACACGAAATCCTCATTAAAGTTCGATTTCGAAGAAACCACAGATGAAGATTTCTCTCCAAGCGGTCTTGATATTCCTGCATATCTGCGTAGAAAAATGAACGAGTAATAAAATATGTCAGGTAAGAATATATTGCTTTCGAATATGTATAAAAAAGAGCTCCTGACACCGGAGCTCACATATCTCAATGTTTTCAAATGAAACTTAAACAGCTTTTTGAATATTGCTCTTTTTAAGACATGAGGTACAAATTTTTACAGTACGAATTGTTCCGTTATCGTTAATCCGTATTTTCTGTAGGTTAGGATCCCATCTGCGTCTTGTTTTATTATGAGCATGACTTACATTGTTACCAAATAATGGCTTTTTACCACAAATTTCACAAACTTTTGACATATTGACTCTCCCCTAAAAAAACCGGTGGAATTTGAACATATTTAATACGAATGTCAATTGTTTTATAACTGAACTGGTAAAACCTCAGTTACGGGTTTTATTCGGTCCCGATTCGTACCCCGCCTTGTTCCGAAGGAATTCTCCGAAGGAGTCTCCAAAGGAGTCCGTTGTGACCTTCGGACCTTCGGAAAAGAGGTCCCAATGGGAAAGCTCCGCTTTCTAACGAATCATATAATCGGAAATCTTTTTCTTTAAACTCTAATTAAACACATAAATCGTCTATGTCCTTTATTTATAAGCTAGTTAGCATTTTTAATTCTTCATCATATATATTTTTCTAATCTCATCGGATTCTTAATCCCTATCATCTCAAAATATTTTTTCTGGAGAGGAATAAGTTGGTTATAAAAAAGCAGGAATGATCTTAGGATATGACTGGCAGTTAAAAAAACGAGAAGACCTTCAAACCGGGTTGCTTCTATTGAAAAATATGAGAGTAGATTTTTTTTAAAGGATATATTCTTTTTTAAAATCTAAAAATACAGTTGGGTGGGTCTATGAGAAAGAATATTATATAAGCAATGTAGCCGTTTACCCAAAATATAGAGGAATGGGAGTAGGAACCTGTTTAATTGATAAGGTTGAAAAAGAGGCAAAACAATGCGGTGCTAATAGACTATCTTTAAATATAGAGATAGAAAATATAAACGCGATTAATTTATATAGGAAATTGGGATTTACGATTGCCAAGAAATCGTCAATGAAATTATATGGTCAATTTTTTAAATTTTATAGGATGTATAAGGAATTAAAATGATAATATACAGATAACTTTAACTCATTCACTCAAATCTATACTTTGCTGAAACTCTGTATAATTATTTTCTTACTACAGCAATTTTCCCAACAGTTGTATCACCTTCCCTGGTATATGCTAAACAGATATATACTCCACTACTGACATAACTTCCATGATAAGATTTACCATCCCAGAAAGCTTGTTGACCAACAACAGTACCATTTTTTATAGTAAGATGACGAATAAAAGTACCGTCAATTGTGGTAATCTTCACTTCGGAACCTTGTAATAATCCATCTATAACAAGGGGCTTCGATGAAGGTATCTCAAATGGCATTGGATAAATTTTTAATTCCTTATATTCATCCCCATAAACCGCATAGGGTGATTTATATACAGAAATTCCTTTTGTTGTAGCAAGATACACTAATCCTTCCGGTGGATAAAATGCAATATCAAGAATTATATTACTTAATAAGCCTGAATTATTTGTAGTAAAACCTTCTACACTATAAAAATCGTCCTCAGGCAGCCATACTCCATTATGTGTATAAACTTTCACACCGGAATTTACCGTGCTGATCCATTTATTATTCATATCATCAACCTTAATTCTACATTCTTTTGCAAATGGGATACTGGTTAAAGCAGGGGAATCAATACTATCAAATATCTTATCCGGAAATCTTGAGGAGATAATAGCCCTTTGAATACCTGCAGCATTCATTATCCAGAGTTCTTCTTCCTTATCAAAAACAATTGAAAAAACCGATTTATCTCCTAAACCATAACTTGTATTAATTAAATACCATTCATCGTCGGATTTGTCACCCAGGGTGCCATTATAATTAAGAACAATTAATCCACCATTAGAAGGCGAATCACCCCCGTGAACTTCTGAGGCAAACCAGACCCTTCCTTCTTTATCAAAATCAATTGATGTAATATGATAATTCAGAAAATTATCTGACTCATCAATAGAAAAGTGATACCATTGATCATTAGAGGAAAGAACTGCGATAACACTATCATTCTGAGCATATTGGTTTGCTATCCATAAATTATCTTTTTTATCAAGAGCCATATAAGCAGGACAAAGATAATATGCACTACCACCTTTTCCTTCAGAACCTGCTATTACTCCATCAGTTGTATCATAAACTATGTAATTCTCTAAATCATTTAAATTAAATCTTAGTAACCCCCCTTTTAACCCCTGTTCTATATGAGAACCATACAAAGATGCAAAATAATTTCCATCGCTTCTTTTGACAATTGAATATATACGACTTGAAACCTGGTAAGCAAGTGTATCCGCAACAAAATAACTCCAATCATCATTAGAATGATCGTGAATATTTTTATCATAATTTGACTTGACTATATTATACCAGCCTTTATCAGTTAAAAAACTTATCCCATTTAGAGTTGCTGTTGTAAGATTTCCATTGTCGTCTATAAAAAGCGAAGTATTCGCATTGTCCAAAATCGTATTTTGGAGAAAGAAAGTATATCCATCACCATTATAATTCCATAAACCATTTCCGGGTGTGCATCCCCACAAATTCCGATCAATGTCACTAACAGTTTTAAGAATATTACCACCACCAAAAGGTATCCAACGCTCATCTTGCAACTTATAAACACCTCTATTTGTAGAGGCAATAAGATTCCCATCAACATCTACGGATAGTGAATTAATTTTCTTATTTAAACTGTAATTTATTAATACTGGTTGATCACCCTCAATTTTGTAAATATCCAATCCAAAGTTCACTGTAATAGCACTATTATATTCTACAATACTGGATACATAATTCTGCCCAAGAAAGTGCACAATTTCCCAATTTTTTGGATTCTTAAGATCAATTGTATCACTCAATTCAGAGTATAGTAAGCCAGAACTCGTTGCTATCCAAATTGTATCATCAAACACACTAACTGAATTAATAGATGAAAAATATAAAGGGAAGTTGGGATAAAAATCCTTGTATTCGTATTTATTCCCCTCAATTTTAAAATGTAAAATTCCCCAATCAACATTTTGCTGGTATGCAGCGAATGCTTGATTCTTATAAAATGTAAAATCAGAAATCGAAGAAAGTTTCTCTCCCCAATCACTCTCATTAAAAACATCTTTAACAGTCATAGACTCTACATCCCAGACGTTAATCTCACCATCAGGATAACTCATACCCAACCAAAAATTGCCAAATATATCTTCTGCTATACATTTAATATCCATTCGGGTTAAACCGTCTCTTATCCCAAAAACGTCAAACTTTTGGCTTTCTATATCGAATTGAACAAGACCACCACTGCTGGCACCGTAAACACAGTGTTCCCGGATTAATAAATCTCTTATATTAAGCGTCGATGCATATCCATCCCACTCACCTACAACATTTTGGCAAAAAAGTAAAGAAGGAATGAACCATAAAGTTACTAAGGCACAAAAATAAGCAGGCAGTTTACAGTAGTAGTTTACAATTTTAAGCACGGAGTTACACATCCTTTGAATCCACATGTGACGTCACAACGCAGTTGATCAATAATTTTATAGTAAGTTATTTCGTAACCGTTCACAGATTTCTTATGAAGGAATGATGGAATGTTGGAGTAATGGGTGAATGTCTCTTGACTCCGCTTCGGAGGATGGATGAGTACACTCAACATTCCTCCGGAAGACAACCATTACTCCTCCATGAATCCCCAGTACGATATTCCAATATTCCATTATTCCAATTTTCCTCCGAAGGTCACGTGCCGGAGGCATCTCTTTGGGGAAGAACTCCGATGTATATCAAAGAGTACCTTCGGGACATAACTCAATGAACAGTTACGCTATTTCTTTTTAATCGACCTAATAAGGTTTGCCATTTCAATCATACTTAATGCAGCATCCCAGCCTTTATTTCCAGCCTTCGTACCTGCTCGTTCAAGTGCCTGCTCAATACTATCCGTTGTCAACACGCCAAAAATAACTGGAACTTCGGATTCAATAGCTACTCTTGCTACACCCTTAGATACTTCTGCCGCCACCATATCAAAATGCGGCGTTGCTCCACGAATCACTGCACCAAGACAGATTACGCCGTCGAATCTTTTAGTAATAGCTACTTCACGAGCAATCCTTGGGATCTCAAACGCTCCTGGTACCCAATAGACATGTATATCCTTTTCAGTAGCACCATGACGTTTCAGGCAATCCAGACTACCCTCTAAAAGTTCCTTTGTTATCATATCATTAAAACGACTTGCTACAATTGCAACGCTCATTTTTTCTGCAGAGAGAACACCTTCATGTACATTAATCATATTTCACCTCGCTTTTTCAATTATCAATGATCAATGGTTTGAGAAATGGGTTAATTTTAGAATTGAAAATAATCTTCAACTGTTCATTGCTCAATGTTAATTGTTATTTGTTATTTGTTCATTGATAATTGCTCACTGTTCATTGCTAAGAATTAAATGACCTAATTTATCACGCTTTGTTAAAAGATACTTTTTATTATTTTGGTTTGGTGGAATTTCAATGGGAATTCTTTCAACGATTTTAAGATCAAATCCCTGAAGTCCGACGATTTTTTTGGGGTTGTTCGTCAGCAACCTCATTTTCTTCACACCCAGGTCAGAAAGAATCTGGGCACCCATCCCATAATCTCTTAGATCCGGTAAAAAGCCAAGTTTTTCATTTGCTTCAACGGTATCCATACCTTCATCCTGAAGTTTATAAGCAGAAATTTTATGCCTTAATCCGATTCCTCTTCCCTCCTGCCGCAAATAAAGAATAACGCCGCGCTTGCATTGTTGAACCATCTCCATTGATCTATGAAGCTGCTCGCCGCAATCACAACGCAACGATCCAAAAACATCACCTGTAAGACATTCCGAATGCACTCTGACCATAACAGGCTCACCCGTTGTAACATCGCCCATAACAAGTGCTAAATGTTCTTTATCACTTATCTTGTCATGATAGATAACAATCCGAAATTTCCCAAATCGTGTTGGAAGTTCCGCTTCACTCAGCTTTTCTACGAACTTCTCCGTTCTTCTTCTATAAGTGATAATATCAGCAACGGTGATTATCTTTATCTTATATTCTTCTGCCAATTTATATAAAGTTTCGCCTCGTGCCATATTTCCATCTTCATCCATTATTTCACACATAACGCCGATTGGCTTTAATCCTGCAATTTTTGCAAGGTCAACAGAAGCCTCTGTATGTCCTGCACGACGCAACACTCCTCCTGAGCGTGCAATGATGGGGAAAATATGACCGGGCCTTCCAAAATCCTCCGGTTTTGTTTTTGGGTCCGCAAGTGCTTTAACTGTAGCAGCGCGGTCAAATGCAGATATTCCAGTCGTTGTACCTTTCTTTAAGTCAATACTTACAGTAAAACTCGTATTGTGAAGCGCAGTATTATCCTGCACCATCAAATTTAAGTCAAGAGCTTTCGCCCTCTCTTTTGTTAAGCTGACACACATCAAACCCCGGGCATATTTTACCATAAAATTCACATCATCAGGAGTTACTTTCTCAGCTGCAATGATAAAATCGCCTTCATTTTCCCTATTCTCATCATCAACGATAATGACAAATTTTCCCTGTTTAAAATCCTCAGCAGCTTCTTCTACTGTATTGAATATCATTTTCTCTCTCAATTAAATTATTTTATTTAAACCAACTGTAAATATTTACTCGCTTCAGAAAATTGGTTTTTCCACACCATTATTAATTATTAATTATCAATTGAAAACTGACAATTGTAAATCGTCAATTTCCCCCGTATCCCCATGTTTTAATTTTTTCAACTGAAATCGTTTTCTGTTCCTTACTCTTAAGAAAATTCTCAACATATTTTGCCAACAGGTCAACCTCAATATTCAAACTGTTACCCACTCTTTTCTGACCCAGATTTGTATTCTTCAGAGTAAGCGGAATCAATGCTATAGTAACGATTGAACCATTTACCTCAGCAACCGTTAGACTGATCCCGTTTAAAGCTATCGAACCTTTCAGAACTATATACTTCACAATTGCATCAGGGATTTTAATCTTCAATTTTGCTGCTTCACCAGTTCTCTGAAATGATACAATTTCCGCAATGCCATCAACATGCCCCTGGACAAAATGCCCCCCAAATCTACCGATAGCAAGCACAGCACGTTCAATATTAACTGAACTACCAATTTTAACGTTTTTCAAAGTTGTTTTTACAAGAGTCTCCTCTACCGCTTGGACAGAAAAATATTCTTTAGTTTGGGCTGTTACAGTCAGGCATGCACCATCAATAGCGACACTGTCACCAATATTCAGATGATTAATAACTTTTTTTGACTCTATACGAAATTCTTTACCCTTAGTGTTGGGAGTAATCCCTTTGATTTTTCCCATTTCTTCAATAAGACCGGTAAACATTAGACAATTGTTCCTTTTAAAAGAATATCCTTTCCTAATTTAATAGGTTCTTCCCATCTCAAATTAATCGCTTCATCCAGTGATTTCATAAAGCCGCCAAAACTGGAGATACCCTCGCCCAATATTTTTGTTGATATAAATAGCTGAAATTCATCAACAAGTTTTTGAGTAACTAGCGAGCCGGCAACCTGCCCACCTCCTTCACAATAGACTGATGTGACCCCAAATTCCGCCAAAGACCTAAAAGAATCGGGAAGTTTGATCCAACCGAAATCATCACTGGAAACATTTAAAATATTAATACCAGCATTTTCCAATTGTCTCACTTTTTCCTTTTTACTTTTTTGTGAAGTAAGAATAACTGTTCTTTTTCTAAAATCATCTGATACCAGTTTGAATCGATAAGGAATTTTTAAAACTTCATCCAGAATAACCCTATAAGGAATAAATCCATCTTTAGATTCCGGGAGCATAGAAGGATCATCTTTAAAAACCGTTCCCATTCCGACCATTATTGCATCGTAAAGAGACCTTTGCTTTTTCACAAATTGACGCGCAGGTTCTGATGTAATCCATTTGCTCTTTCCTGTCACGTCAGCAATAAATCCATCTGCTGTAATTGCCAATTTTAAAGTAATCCATGGTCTATTTTTCTTGATATATTTAATAAATCCACGATTTATAGTTTCAGCCTCTTTTTCGAGAATCCCAACTTTGACGAGAATCCCTGCGTCCTCCAATATCTTTATACCATTACCGTTTACCTGTGGATTTGGATCTATCACTCCGATTATAACTTCTTTAATTCTAGAACTTATAATTGCATCAACACAGGGTGGGGTTTTACCATGAAAGCTACAAGGTTCCAGATTTACATATAACGTAGCACCTTTAGCATTATTTCCTGCTTTACCGATTGCAATTAATTCGGCGTGAGGCGTGCCAAATTTCTTATGATATCCCTCACCAATGACCGTACCATCTTTAACAAGCACCGCCCCAACTACCGGATTTGGACTGGTATATCCCCGTCCCCTCTCTGCCAGGACAAGTGCTCTATTCATCCATTTCTCGTGTAGAGTCATAAAAAAATCCCAATATTCTCGGGACATTGTTTTGATCTTCTCCCATCCGGACTCTTACCGTCGGTGCCTGAATTTCACAGACTCAGTCCCGATGTTAATCGGAACTCGCGGACTTTTACCGCCGGTTGAGACTTTCACCCTGTCCCGAAGACGCAGTAGTAATTTATAATTTCCGTTAAGGATTTGCAAGTGTATGCATTTGGAAATAATACAACAATATTTTCATACTACTAAAAAATATTTTATATAAAAAAACAACTGGATACTAATTCAATATTTGTAGGATATTATTTGCATTAATCTGATATATTTATTATATTCATACAGAAATAATTAAAAGGAGATAAAAGATGCTAATATCTACAAAAGTAGGAAAAAAGAGTCAGATAGTCATACCCAAAAATATTCGAAATGCTGTCGGTATAAGCGAAGGTGACGAATTAATTATTGAGGTAATTGACGATAAGATTGTGCTCAGGTTAAAGCCTGATAGCTATTCAAAAAAGTTAAAAGGTCTTCACAAAGATTTATGGAAAAATGTAAATGCTAAAGAATATGTTAAACGTGAAAGAGAATCATGGTAAAAAGAATATCCAGAGGAGATATTATCGGAATTGACACAATGGTTTTCATTTATCATCTTGAGGATAATGTTAAGTTCTCTAATATTACAGAAAAATTATTCGATGATATAGAAAACGGAAAATATCATGCCGTAACATCTATTATAACTCTAATTGAAATACTTGTTAAACCCAAAATGGAGGAAAATTTTCAGATAACTTCCGATTATAGAGACCTTTTGCTTACCTTTCCCAACCTTAAATTTTCTCTGGTTGATCTACAAGTTTCCGATATTGCCTCAACCTTAAGAGCAAAATATAAAATTAAAACACCAGATGCTATACAGATTGCAACAGCCATTTCAGAAAAGGTAAAAGTGTTTATAACCAATGATGAACAACTAAAAAAAATTAATGATATAGATATTATCCTTCTCAGCGAGTTGGAAAATCACCAGCCACTACGGAAAAATTAACAGTCCCGGAAGAAATTCTCTTATACCGATGAAATCACAGTTTTCTGATTCTCAATTCTTGTATGTTTTACCATTACTTTTGATATAAGCATTCTGTTTCCTAAATTTCAAAAGCAGTATGCTTTTAATGAAATTTTTATGTAATACTAACATTTTCTTAACATTAGATTATTAATAATGTCTCTGATGATTGAAAATTTATCTTAGAAAGAAACTTAATGCCAAAAAGAAATATACTCATTGTAGATGATGAAGAGGACATTTTAGAGCTTGTCCGCTATAACCTTTATAAAGAAGGATATTCTGTTACATGTGTAACTTCAGGAGAGGAAGCACTTTCTAATACCAGATCAAATTTACCAGACCTATTAATACTTGACCTTATGCTCCCTGGAGTTGATGGAATTGACGTTTGCAGAATTCTTAAAAATGACCCAAAAACTGAAGTAATTCCTATTATAATGCTAACCGCTAAGGGTGAAGAATCTGATATTATCACTGGACTGGAAATGGGTGCTGATGACTATATAACCAAGCCTTTTAGTCCACGTATTCTTCTTGCACGCGTTAAGGCAGTTCTCCGCATAAAAAGGAACGAGTTTCAGGACAAATCCAGGGTTATAAAAATACACGATTTACTAATTAATCCAGGACGCCATGAAGTTTCGGTAAAAGATAGACGTATCGATTTAACTCGAACAGAATTTCGCATTCTTCAATTTTTAGCTCAGCGACCGGGGTGGGTGTTCACTCGTTATCAAATCGTTGATAATGTACAAGGAGAAGATTATCCCGTTACCGAGCGATCAGTCGATGTTCACATTGTGGCATTAAGAAAAAAACTGGGACCGGGCGGCAAATATATTGAGACTGTTCACGGTGTAGGATATAGATTCAAGGAATAATAAATGAGAAAAAAACGTCTTATATGGCAAATTTATCCAACTTATCTATTGATAACATTAGTTTCTCTAACTGCCATTGCCTGGTACTCATCTCTTTCTCTTCAGAAATTTTACTACAAACAAGTCGCTACAGACCTTGAAGCAAGAGCACAAATCATAAAAAACCAGGTCTCAAAAAACATATCACCGATACACGCATTATACCTGGATTCTTTATGCAAAGAAATTGGTAGGAGTTCCTCAACACGGGTTACAATAATTTTACCATCAGGAAAAGTAATTGGCGATTCTCATGAAGATCCATCTATTATGGATAATCATTACAACCGTCCGGAAATTAAAAATGCAATAGCAAACAGTAATGTTGGTACATCAATTCGTTTCAGTAATACACTTAAAAAAAATATGATGTATCTTGCTATACCTGTTGAGCAGGATGGTAAATTAAAAGGTATGATACGCACTGCTATATCAATAACAAAAATAAAACAGGTTCTAAGGGGTGTATATCTAAACATTTTTCTCGGAGGAGTAATTATATCCTTTATATTTGCACTGGTTAGTTTTATTATTTCTCGACAGATAAGCCGTCCGATAGAAGAAATGAAGTGCGGAACTGAACACTTTGCCCGCGGAGATTTGGACTACAATCTGCCTATTCCTAATTCCTCAGAGTTGGGGAGTCTTGCAGCTTCAATGAATCAGATGGCTGCTCAACTTAGAGAAAAAATTCAGACTCTTGTAAAGCAAAGAAATGAACAGGATGCTCTTTTATCGAGTATGATCGAAAGTGTAATTGCGGTTGATTTAAATGAGAAGATAATAAAAATAAACCGGGCAGCCGGAGAACTATTCGGAATCAATCCAACCAATATTCAAGGACGTAGCCTTCAGGAAGTCATGAGAATTGTTGATCTTCAAAAATTTGTTAAAAGAGTATTAGAAAACCGCGAGGTAGTAGAAGAGGAAATCGTTATACCTAATGCAAAAGGAGATCAATTTCTGCAGGCACATGGAACTTTGCTTAAGGGTTTTGAAGGTATTGAAATTGGGGCACTTATCGTTTTAAACAATGTCACTAAAATCAAACGTCTTGAGAATATAAGACGCAATTTTGTAGCCAATGTGTCACATGAGTTGAGAACACCGATTACTTCAATTAAAGGTTTCGTTGAAACTCTTCAAGATGTAACAATCAATGAGAAGAAGAACGCAAAACGTTTTCTTGATATTATTTCGAAACAGGTTGACCGTTTAAATGCAATTATCGAGGATCTTCTCAGTCTTTCCAGAATTGAGCAAGAAGACGAAAAATCAGAAATTGTATTTGAAAAAGGCAAGATAAAGGATATACTTGAAGTTGCAATCCAAGACTGTACTTCCAAAGCTTCAGAAAATGATTTAAAAATTGACTTGACATGCAAGCAAGGCATAGTTGCAAATATCAATGCTCCTCTCTTCGAGCAGGCTGTTGTAAATATAATCGATAATGCTATTAAATATAGTGAACCAGGAAGCTCGATTCAAGTCGACGCATCTCAGTCTGAAGAAGAAGTAATCATTAGCGTCACTGATCATGGCTGTGGAATTAAAGAAAAACACCTACCCCACCTTTTTGAGCGTTTTTATCGTGTTGATAAAGCACGCAGCCGAAAACTCGGCGGAACTGGATTAGGACTCGCTATTGTAAAGCACATTGTTCTTGCACATAATGGAAGAGTAGATGTAGAAAGCGAAGTCGGTAAAGGTTCAAAATTTATTATAGCACTCCCTGTTTCTTCTTTCCAATAAAATCTTCAGTAAGGCTTTTTTCTTACAAACTATTTAATAATTACGTTTTCAAAAACCCGCTTCACTAAAAACAATAAGATACGAAGTTCGTAACATTGATCTTTACCGTCTTTCCTGTTTTGCAGTAAAGTTGGGTTAACATTTTTTTAACATTTACTTAATCATCTCATAACAATTGCTAACTAACATCTCCTGTGTTTGATGAAGATGAGTTAAGAATTTAAACCAAATCAAGGAGGTACAAAGTGAGAAAATTTATTTCTTTCATTTTTTTGAGTTTCGTTGTGGTAGCATCAGTTTCTGCAGGAGATGGTTCAATCTCCGGGAAAAGCTATTTTGATTTTACCTACGATACCGACAAAGACGATGAGATCTCTAATCAATTCGATATCTCACGATTGTACTTTACTTATAAGAAGCAAATGGATACTGGTATCGAATTCCGGTTTACAACGGATGTCGGACGAATTTCAGAGACCTATTACACATACGACGTAATCAAAAATGACAATAGCTATGTAACAGAGATAATTGGTAGCAAACACAACTCCAAAGAACACCTGCACATATATGTAAAATATGCATACCTGGACTGGAGAATCGACCCAATCGGAACCTTAACACTTGGTCAGCAGGGAATGAACTACTTCAACATCGAAGAAGCGAACTGGGGTCTTAGATTTGTAGAAGAGGCTCCTATGGACCGTTTGAAAATGGCAACGTCTGCCGATATGGGTATAGGTTTTAAAAGGGAATTAATTGATAATCTCCACCTTCATGTGACCTATGTTCACGGCACCGGTTATAAACATCCAGAAGATAACAGTGAAAAAAAGATCGGTGTACAACTTCTTTATGGTCAACATAAGCTGACAAAAAAAGATGGTTTTAACGCAGGAACAACAGTTGCTATAGAGCCGTATGATGGTGAAAATACACAGACTATAGCTGCTTTTGGAGGTTTTGCTAAATCTGGACTAAGGATCAGCGGAGAATTCGACGTTATAAAAAGCAGTGAAATTGATAACTGTCAACAGGTAATGGCTGCCTATTGTGCATATAGTTCATTAGATAATCTTACTGTTTTTAGTAGAGTAGATATCTATGATCCAAACACTGAGACAGAAAATTACGGCAATACATATGTCATTGTCAGGATAGATTATTCAGCTGGTAAAGGATTTCATGTGGCTCCCAATATTCGTTATAAATCATATCAAGACGGTAGCGATTCTGAGATGCTTATAAAAATGAACTTTGAGTTCAAATTTTAACTAATAAAAAAGAGGAGAAACAAAAAATGAAGAAAATTACGATTTTAGCAGTTTTTACTGTTTTGTGTTGTTTGAGTATTTTTCTGGTAAATCCGGCTTCTGCCGGCAATCCTGGGTCAAAGATAGTAGTAGATGGATCGACAACTGTTGGTCCTATCGCAAAATCATTTGCTGAATACTACATGCGAATGAATCCAGGAGTAAATATAACTGTAAGTGAATCAGGCAGTGGAAATGGTGCAAAGAGTTTGATCAACGGTACCTGCGACGTAGCGGATATGTCTCGGTTTATGAAGGAAAAAGAATTTAAGGCAGCAGTCGATAAAGGAATTTTCCCGGTAGCGCATGTCGTTGCAGTTGATGGTATTGCCATAATCGTTCATCCAAGTAATCGAGTTAAAAACCTCACAATTGATCAAGTTCGAGATATCTATCTTGGTAAAATAAAAAATTGGAGGGAAGTTGGTGGACCAAATAATCGTATTGTCATTATCAGCCGTGATACCAATAGTGGGACATACGAAACATTTGAAAAACTCGTTATGAAAAAGCAAAGAATTACTCAAAATGCCGAATATGTGGGAAGTAACGGTGCTGTTCGCACCCGTGTACAATCAACAAAAGCTGCAATAGGTTATGTTGGATTGGGATTTATTGATAAAAGTGTAAAAGCTGTTAAGATTAATAATATATACCCTGATAACAACTTTGTTTCCTCAGGTAAATACCCCATTGCCCGTCCATTATTTATGTTTACAAACGGATATCCTAAACTTGGTACCCATCTTCATGCTTTTGTTACGCTTTATTTAAGTGAAAAAGGACAGGAAATAATTGAATCCATTGGTTTTATACCCATAACGAAATATTAATTAAGTCTAATCTGTGATTTCTTAGTGAAAGAGAGTAGAATTTATCCTGGAAATTTAGGTAAACAGTTGCTCAATACAGGTAGTACAATGACAAAAAGGATATTAAGTTCCTTTGGGCATTCCCTACTTTTCTTAATAACAGGGGTTTCTGTAGTATCTGTACTTTTTATTTTTATATTTATTTTTCGGGATGCACTACCCTTTTTCAAATTAGAAGGATTTAAAGATTTTTTCACAAGTACACTTTGGTATCCTTCAAGTGATACACAATCATTTGGAGCGCTTTCACTATTTTTTGGTAGTGCTATAGTTACCACGGGAGCAATCATTGTTTCTGTTCCTATTGGGGTTATAGCTGCAGTATGCCTGAGCGATGTTCTTTCTTTTTCTTTAAGACAAATAATGAAACCAGTCATCGAAATACTTGCAGCTATTCCCTCTGTGGCTTATGGATTTTTTGCGCTTGTTATATTTGCACCATTGTTACAAGATAGTGGGAGCAATATACTTGCAATGAGCAGCTGGATTGTATGCACGCCTTTGATACTCTTAACGGCAATAATAGGAAGTGGTCTATTATCTTCTAAAATTTCCCCTGTTAACTCTTTGTATATCCGAATTATTGCAGCCTTGATAATTGGAATACCACTTTTTGCAGGGCTATGGTTTCTATCATCTTATATATCAGGTATTCAGATATCAAGTGGTACAAATGCACTGAATGTATCAATTATTCTGGGAATTATGGCATTACCAACAGTAGTGAGTGTTTCAGACGACTCTCTTACCGCAGTCAATATGAGTTTACGTGAAGGAAGTTATGCATTAGGCGCTACACGTGCAGAAACCCTAATCAAAGTTGTTATCCCGGCTGCAAAAGGCGGTATTGTCGCAGCTGTTATTCTTGGTATTATGAGAGCAATTGGTGAAACAATGGTAGTATGGATGGCATCCGGAAACGCAGCTAAAATACCTTATCCCTGGTTTAACTTTTTAGAACCAATTAGGACATTAACTGCTACTATTGCCGGAGATATGGGCGAAGCGGATCAGGTAATTGGTTCCAGCCGTTATCATGTACTTTTTGCCCTTGCTCTTTGCTTATTATTATTCACCTTCATTTGCAATCTTATTGGAGAAAAATTCATCAAAAGGAGTAAAAAAATTACTCGTTAAACAAAATGCAATTACAAACTCGAAAACTTCTTGACAAATCCTTTACTGGTCTAAATTTATTTTCAGCCTTTTTTTTAATATCTGCACTTATAATTATACTTGGACCGATTTTTTTTAAAGGAATCGGTGCATTTGTATTCAAAGGTACTATTGAATATAGAAGGATGATATTCGATCAGTTTGGACGGGGTAATAAGGAAAAAATCTCCAAGGAGATAGCTTATTCACAAAAAGCTCGAAAGTTTATTTACGATACTATATCTGATTTTGAGAAAGGTATAATTGTTGAACCTTACATCAAAGAAACAAAAAAAATATATAAGGAATATAAAGAATATCTTGCTTCACTTAAACTTACGGTTCCACACCAAACCGAGCTGCGCCGAAAATCTCGTTCATTACATTTATTATTTATTAAAGCAGTAGAATCTACTGATAAAGGGGAAATAGAAGACATTTTTAATAAAATTCTTTCTGATCCATATAGAAAGAGTTTTGATTCTACTCCAATGCAAAAGGTGTTCCGCCTGGTAACAAGATACAGTGAGATAGTAAACCAGGTTGATCTTTCAAATAGAGAGGTTTACCTTGAATATTTAATAGACTTAAAAGACCGTTTAAGAATATTATTAGGACCTTTTCCAAAGGATCCAAAACCCATTCTCCCAAGAAATCATTATGGTCAGACCCGATGGGACCGATCTCTTGTAAAACTCGATGATGTTCTTTTTATTGAAAAATATGATTATTCCGATTCATCAGGAATTGGACGAATGGTTCAATACCCAAGGGCTGAAATTTTCAAAGGAACTCCCGTAGAGCATATTTTCAGCTACTTAGAAGATGACCTTGAGTCTATATTATTACCTAAAACTGTATTCTATTGGCGGTTTCTTATTGACGTTCCTCTGGATTCAAATATATTCGGCGGTATATGGCCTGCAATTCTTGGGACTTTCTACCTAACTTTTGGAGCATTGCTCTTTTCAATTCCACCAGGGATCATAGCAGCAATATATCTCACAGAATTTGCAAAAGAGAATTGGGTAATCCGACTTATACGTACCTGTATTGGTACTTTAGCTGGAGTGCCAAGTATTGTATTTGGTCTTTTTGGATTGGCTTTCTTCATCAACACAATTCATGTTTCAACCTCAAAAAGCGTTCTTGCCGGGTCAATGACCCTTGCCATTCTCGTATTGCCAACAATTATAAGAGCATCAGAAGAAGCAATCAGAGCTGTTCCACATACTTATAAGGAAGCAGCCCTCAGCCTCGGAGCAAGTCGCTGGAGAGCAGTTTTAACAGCAATACTCCCCGCTGCACTTCCAGGTATCCTGACCGGAATAATTATCAGTATGGGACGCGCTGCCGGTGAAACTGCACCTATTATTTTTACTGCAGCTGTAAGTGTCGGAAAACCATTAAAGCTGTGGGAAACTTTATCACAACCTACTCCCGCTCTTTCCTGGAATATTTACAATCTCTGTACAGAACATGAGGCTGTTGACGAAATCCGTCATGTACAATATGGAATGGTTTTAACTCTTATATTAATTGTGCTTTTATTAAATATCATTGCTATTATTTTAAGAGCCAGAATCAATAAAAGACTTATAGGAAGAACTTAAGAATGGAAAAGTATTCAAGGGAATACGAATGAATATCTCTATAAAAAGTGTCATAGAAAAGAAAGAATCTCTGCAGCCATATTTAAGAAATCTAAGTAATTCATCTCTAAATCAGACAATTATTAGAGCAAAGAAATTTTCTGTATTTTATGGTGATGCTATTGGTGTTAATAAAGTAACATTGGATATAACTAAAAATTTAGTAACTGCTATCATCGGTCCGAGTGGATGCGGTAAAAGCACATTCCTTCGGGCTATCAATCGAATGAATGATCTCATTCCAAACTGCAGAGCCGATGGACTGCTATATATTGACGGACAAAGCATTTATAGTCGAGACGTGGATGTTGTAACTCTTCGTCGAAATGTGGGAATGGTATTCCAGAAATCCAACCCTTTCCCCAAATCTGTTTTTGATAATGTTGCTTATGGTCCAAGAATCCATGGAATTAAAAACCTTACTCAACTAAATAAGATGGTTGAGCGAAGTCTTATTCGAACCGCATTATGGGATGAAGTTAAAGACAGGTTACATGAAAGTGCACTGGCTCTGTCAGGCGGACAACAACAGCGTCTCTGTATTGCAAGAGCTCTGGCTGTTAATCCCGAAATACTTTTAATGGATGAACCTGCATCGACTTTAGACCCTCGTTCTACAGCACGAATTGAAGACCTTATTGCAGAATTGCGTAAAGACTACACTATTGTTATTGTTACTCATAATATGCAGCAAGCTGCTCGCGTATCGGATTATACGGCTTTCTTCTATGAGGGGAAACTTATAGAGTTTGGACTAACAAAAGATATTTTTACAAACCCAAATGAGCAGCAGACTGAAGATTATATAACAGGTCGTTTTGGATAGGAGAAAAATTATCATGACTAAACATTTTCAAACAGAAACAGAAAAGTTAAAACGTAGAGTCCTTTCTTTAGGTGCTATAGTTGAAGAATCTATCGCCAAAGCCATTTCTTCACTTATCAATAGAAACGTTGAACTTGCTAAGAAAGTCATTCAAGATGATTCACTGATTGACAAAATGGAGGTAGAAGTCGAAGAGGAGTGTTTGAAAATACTTGCCCTTTATCAGCCTGTTGCCGGGGATCTAAGATTTGTGGTCGCTGTTCTTAAAATGAATAACGACCTCGAACGTATGGGTGATCTGGCTGCGAATATTGCTAAGAGAGCGATAAAAATTTCTCAGTTAGGACAGGTAACACTCCCAAAAGACCTTCCTATTATGGCAGCAAAAGTTCAAAGTATGGTAAAATGCAGTATCGATGCTCTTGTTAATAGAGATGCAAACATGGCTCGAAAAGTTTGTACTTCAGATGACGAAGTAGATGATTTTAGACGAACTCTCCGAAAACAAATTAAGGAAGAAATTAAAAATAACCCTGAGAATGTTGACGTGTTGACCGAATTGTCTTCAGTATTCAGACATCTCGAGCGCCTGGGTGATATGGCAACTAATATCGCGGAAGATGTAATATATATGGTTAAAGGTGAGATAATTCGACATAAAGGAGAGATAATCTAAACTGAAGGATATAAAAGTTCCGGTATGCCTACCTAACAGCAGACAGGCATATCTGATTCTTGATTCTCAACTCCTGCATGTTTTTATATCTCTTACATCTGGTACGAGTTAGCTCGTACCAGAACGGGTCATACTAAACATATTATAAAAAGTCCAGCGGATATACTGTTTTTAAAGGTATTGACTTTACGTATCTATTGGTATATTATGCAGCAAGTACAAATTGAAAATAGATAATCAAATTTGAAATTTTTATCATTTAAAATTTACACATTTAAGTCACCTAAATTTAAAAATACTTTTGAATTAATAAGGAGATTATGAAAATAGGTATAATAGGACTGCCGCAAAGCGGAAAAACAAATGTTTTCACTGCACTTACCGGAAGCAGTGCGGCAATCGGAATAGGTAGCACAAAAAAGAAAAACCAGGCAATAGTTAAAGTGCCGGACCAAAGACTAGATTTTCTTTCAAAAATATATGAACCCCAAAAAACCACTCCTGCCACAGTCAATTATCTTGATTTAAGCAGCCTTAGAAGAGGAAAAATTTCCGCTGATAGTATTGACGCTGAATTTTTAGACCAGCTTCGTAGTGTGGACGCCATTTTAATGGTTGTACGCAAATTTGAGAGTGCCAATATAATGCACCCGCTTGAAACTATTGACGCCGTTCATGATGCGGAGAACCTGAACAATGAGTTAATGCTGGCTGATCTTATGATTATAGAAAAGAGACTTGAAAAAATAGATAAGGACGCCAAATAAACAAACTGCCAGGATCTGGAAAAGGAAAAGTCTGTGTTGCTTCAGTTCAGGGATCTTTTATACGATGGCACACCAGTCAGGAATATGGAAATTTCACCGCAGGATGAGCGCGTGATAAGAGGATTCAGGTTCCTTACTCAGAAATCACTTATTATACTGGTCAATATCTCTGAAAATGACCTGGGAAAAGAAAACACAATTATTGGGGAGCTCAAAACTCTGACCTCGCCTCCCTTTACGCAGGTAATAGCTATTTCTGCAAAAATTGAATCTGAAATGGCTCAACTTTCAGAAGAGGATACGGAAATCTTCAGACAGGATCTCGGTATTAAGGAATCAGCACTCAGCCGGCTTATACGGATATCCTATAAACTTCTCGGCATGATCTCATTTTACACCTACGGCAAGGATGAATGCCGCGCATGGACAATCAAACAGGGAACCAGTGCGCAGAAAGCCGCCGGTGTAATTCACACGGATATTGAAAAGGGGTTTATCCGTGCCGAAGTAGTCTCATACGACGATTTTAAGAAACATGGCGACATGAATAAGGTGAAAACAGCGGGTCGGCTGCGGCTTGAAGGGAAGGACTATATAGTAAAAGATGGGGATATAATCACCTTCCGGTTTAATGTATAGTAAAATGCCAAACACGATCCCTGCCCAAATATCTATAATAAAATGCAATGACTATACACTATTTGTTTTTCCGACTTATTCTTAAGATTGTATTAGATGTTGAGGTAGAAGATCTAAAATCATGATGTCAATGAAAATTTTTAATTTAACAGTTCAGGTTGAAATTTATTCGCACTAAAAACTTCTCTTGCCTTTAATAAAACGTATAAATACATTTTGATAAAATAGCGGTAAAGTCGAGTATGATAAATATAGCGAATAAAAAAGGCATTTTAATCAATCGGGGATGCAATAAATCTGATCTGTTTATGACATCTTGCTCAAGATGATTAAAATGAAAATAATTTTGATTTGTGACTGATGAAAATGCGAGAGTGTTATACGGAATCAATCCACTCACTCTATAGTTAGAGAGTATATAATAATTGGATAAAATGTTATGCAATTAATAGGAAAGACCGTTTACGTACTAGGTGCGGGCGCTTCCATTGGGCATACAAAAGGAAAATTCCCGTCAATAAATGATTTTTTTAAAAAGGCCAAAGAATATCATTTAATTTCTGATACAACAAAAAGGGTGAAGAAACAATATGAAGAATTACATAAATATATCATTGAAAATTTTGGAGTTAACATTCTTGACAAATCTGAAGATATTGATATTGAATTAATTTTAAATACGATTGAAATTGAATTAGAAAGATCATCTAACCCTATCTTACTAAACATAAAAAACCAAATATTATCAATAATAAAATCTGTTTTATATAAGATACAAAATATAGTAGGCGGAGAATATTATATTTTTCCTGGATATATAAAGCCAAATGATTCAATATTTACTTTTAATTGGGATTTATTATTAGATGATATACTTGGTAGGGAAAATGTCCTATCCAAAGAATATAGAGAAGGAATGTATTACCACGGATTTTACAAAAAATATACTGCACCACCTGAATATTATTTTGAGAATATGGGATATAATTATCCATATAACGTATGGGATAAAAATTCACAATTCTATCTAAAATTACACGGTTCAATTGATTGGATATTTTGTGATAATGAACTTTGTCGCGCTAATAATAAAATTTTCCCAATATTAAATCCTTTAGACCTATATTATTGTAGTTATTGTCATGAAGAAATGAAACTTCTTATAGTTCCTCCTATTCTGAATAAACAGTATCGCACCTATCCTTTAATACGTCAAATTTGGAGTACTGCTGTACGCGAAATACAATCAATAGAAAATCTAGCAATATGGGGTTATTCCCTTCCTCCAACAGATTTTTATAGTAAATGGCTCTTGTCTAAAGCTCGATACGCAAAATTAAAAAAATTGATTATAATTAATCCTTTTGTTTCAAAAAATGTAAAAGGTGGTGAGGCTGTTAGATATGAATTTGTAAGGAATTTCTATGATATGTATAGGGACATATTACCTAAAAGAGAAGTTTATCTATATAAGGCATTTAAAGATTTTGAGAACAACAATGATCTGTTTAAGATTATTGGAAAAGAAAAAAAATTTGAAAAGGTATTATAAATATGATATTAACTCTCTAACCATTGCTTCCACCTAACGGCGAACGCCGTTGCATGATTTTAGGTTTTTGGAGTTTGGAAAGTACTATTGAAAAGTGAAAAGTTTACTAACATACATTTGCCGCAGGAGAAGAGTAGTCCGATAATTGCAAAAGTTTTAAATTTAATATATGAAAAATCATTTGAATTTTATATAATTCGGAAGGTATTATGAAAACATTTCAATCGAAAACATGGTATATTTTTATTCTTCTGTTTATTATTTTATCATGCAGAAAAGAAGATACGAAGCCAATAGATCCTGTACTTGAAATAGAAAAACATATTGAATATCTAAAAGAATACTATAAGAAAATAAACACTAAAGTTACTGAAAAAGAAATTCAAAAGTTATACAATGAAGATAAAACCGCTTCAGTGATACATATTTTATTAATGACACAGGGAAAAAGCGATTCTGCTAAAATCGAAATCCGCAAAAAGATGGAAGTAATTCTTGAGCGAGCAAAACAGGGAGAAGATTTTGCTAAACTGGTAGAAGAATATTCAGAAGACCCGGGTTCTAAAAATAATGGTGGACTATATAAAGATTTTGGACGCGGCGATATGGTCAAGCCTTTTGAAGATGCAGCTTTTTCTGTTCCTATTGGTGAAATAAGCGATATTATTGAAACGCGCTTTGGTTATCACATTCTTAAAGTAATTGACCGGAAAAAAGAAACACAACCCCTTGAGAAAGTTCAGCAGCAAATTGAGAGTGATTGAAAAATAATGTTTGTTATTTCAGATATATCATATGATGTCGAAAAAACTAATTCTATGGTAACCCCCTATATTGGATATATTGAATTTACTGAAATTATTGCATCAAATAAAAAAGATGCAGTTTCAAGTAAATATAAATTAATTCTTTCATTTCAACATGATAAATGGGTATTAAAAGATATAAAATTGAATTTTGCTGGAGAGTGGGTAGATTGGTCTAGTGAGATAGAAAGTTGGAAAGAACGATTGGGCATTTTATAATTAAAAAAATCTTAAGTTGTCATTTTGGTATCCTCATCTGGCAGTCTGTTGTTCATTTTTATTATAAAAATAAGATTAACAAGTAAAAACCTATATGATTTTTAACGGTTGTAAAAATGGATTCATATGTATATAATTTTTTATTCCGAAAATACCTCAAAAAAACATACTCCATTAAAAAAATAATTTATGACAACTTAATTAAACCGTTCTACTCCGTCTCTTTTAACATAAGAAGGTAATCTGATTTAGGTTGTTTTTGATAAGATAATTTTATTGTTAAAGGTTAAAATGTGTATAAATAAATTTTAGAGAGTATTTATGAAGCGTATTGTGAAGATGTTGGAATCCATAAATTTCTGTAATCAGTAAATATTATAATTGTATACTGCTAAATATTAATTTGTGATGCAATAAAAATAAATGTAAAAATGTCAAGAAAAAAATATTGTTACTTTCCAATTAGCAAAAGAGATGTTGAGAAAGTTAGGAAACTATGTCCTGAAAATAGTTATAGGGTAACTAAACAAAAAGATTTAAAAAGTATCGGAATTTTGCCAGATTAACTAGTAGAACGTTTCAATAATATATTTACATAACATCGCTTAGCAGTCCAAAATTCTTCCAACTATGTACAACAGGCTCATTGTTAATTTCCTCTATCCCCTTTAGAATTCTTTCCTTCA